>Ga0315287_10000174_pt1 | contig 55389 bp, 31 predicted proteins | sample YL17G11_0_MG_FD_205037 | JGI IMG/M metagenome (GOLD analysis project Ga0315287, IMG submission 205037) | Sediment microbial communities from Yellowstone Lake, YNP, Wyoming, USA - YL17G11_0 | ecosystem: Environmental > Aquatic > Freshwater > Lake > Sediment | place: USA: Wyoming | collected...
CCCTGTTTTCCACTACGTTAGATGATGTTGACCGCTGAATTCACAGGCACGACTTAAACACGCAGGCAACAACGACCTCACACGGACGCACCCTGAGCTGGCTTGAGACGCCAGCTCAGCCGGACCGTTATACGGAACAGCTTACGACCAGAATATCGAGCTTCGATCTCCCCCATCGCGTGCCTGACAACGTCAGGCTATTTGGGCTGACGTCCTCCCGAAAAAGTGGAGCACCCGCCAGGTGAGATCCGAGTCCGTTCCTCAAGGTATACGTGGCCTAGTGTTTGGGGTTGTGGGTCAGGGCTGCAGAAGAGACCATCAAAGCAGCTTGAAGGGCGCTCGACGTCCTTACCCACGCAGGGGTGATTGCGCCGCCTCTCCGTCAGGATTGTGAGGCGATTGTCTACAGTTCCTGGCCGTCATGGGCTCGTTGATTTCGAGGAGGGCATGATTATTTATAAAGTGAAGGAGGTGGACCGCTCAGAGAGGTCAGCAGCCTGGTTCCAGTTTGACCCGCTCTTGTGCAGCCAGCGTGCAAAGGGCGCCGCTGCTGCTTCAGTGGCGGGGTGATGGTTCAAGGGACGCGCTATCGTGCTCGGTGCCAGTAGGCACGGCCGTAAGATGCGAGCCAGAGCGAAGATTGAGGCGTGGGGCAATCAGCGAGGGCGACTGAAGGATTGCTGGACGTCACCCGGTTTGGATGGCAGCTTCGGTGTTACACATAAGAGCGGGCCGTTTTTTTATAGTCCCGTCCCCTCCGTACTTTTCAACCCTTCCTCCGCACGCGCGACACTTCCACGCACAGAGAATTACAACCAGTAGGTCTCATAAATCCAACACACCATCTGTAGGAAGTTCATCAGTTGGGGAAGAAGTTTGCGAAGAAGAGGACGAGACACACAACGAAGCGGAGGCGGGTCTGAGAGCTCTTGTGTGTTTTGTGGAGGCCTTGGAGGAGCTTTAGGCTTCCCACTCGTCAGTGGGCCTGCACACCGCCCCAGCTCTTGACCTCAGTGCCCGTGAATGTTCCTCTCACCGAAGCCTCCGCTCGATTACAAGATAACCGTCTTTAGCGTGAGGTCAATCGGTGGCGCGAGGTGTGAACAGGGGGGGGGCGATGGAGCCTGATGATCTTCTGTGCTCGCGCAACGCGCGTCCTCAGAATGAGGTGGGATAGGGAGCCGCCAGACCATCCTTCTTGCTCGCAGAACGCGCATGATGAAACTGTGCTCGTCCGATGCGCGCAGTGAAGGACAGTCCGGTGACTCCCTAGGAGAGTAAAGGTGATGTTGCCGTGAAGGTGGTAAGAAGGTCCTCGTTGGACGCACGCAGTGGAAGGTCAATCAGCCCCCATCCCTTAAAGAGAGAACAAGCGAGCTTGGAGAGAACATTATAGAAACGTGGTCGCGCAAGGCGCGCGGTGAAGGACAGCCTGGCCACTTCCCTAACTCTCTTCGCCTACACTTCTTACTCCAAACGCGAAAAATAGAATATCCCGGTTTTCTCTCATTCGCAGCGCTCAAGGACAGGTTGATCGCCAAGCAGATTAATGGCAAGTCTGGGCCTACCAGCTGGGGGTCGACTCGACCCTTATTAAATGGATGAAAATATACTCATCCCCCCTTCCCAAGTTGTGGTGCTTTCTTTCGGGTAAAGGGGTATTCTTCGCGCCGATTGGTTTTTTGGATTTTTACTGTGGTGTTAAGCGGAACAAAAGCGATTCAGTTGGCTAGCCAGACCGAGGAGTTAGACGGCTGGGCCCGGCAGCCAGCGGATCGCCGTATCATGTCGGCGGGGAATCACTCGTGAGAAAAGACGCATCATGATGACAAGTGTGGGTTTATTCGCCGGAATCGGTGGAATAGAAGAAGGACTTCGCCGCGCAGGGTGGCGAACAGAGCTGTTGTGTGAGATTGACTCAGTTGCACAAGCCGTTCTTCGGCGACGATTTCCTCGCGTCAAAATTGCCAACGATGTTAAAGAGCTCAGCCAATTACCGCATGTAGATCTCGTCACCGCAGGGTTCCCGTGTCAGGACCTCAGTCAAGCGGGTAGAACGAAGGGCATCAATGGTCGAAAGTCTGGGCTGGTGAGAGAAGTGTTCAGACTTATTGGCCAACGAGAGCGTGCTCCGAAATGGGTCTTGCTCGAAAACGTCCCTTTCATGTTGAAGCTGGATCGTGGGCGAGCGATGCGGGTGATCACCACAGGCCTCGAAGAGATGGGCTACATGTGGGCGTATCGAACAGTCGATACGCAAGCCTTTGGCCTGCCGCAGCGAAGGAAGCGCGTCTTAATTCTTGCGTCCAAGACCGAAGACCCTCGAGATGTTCTCTTGAGTGGCGATTACCCCTCGGTACTCGAGTTAGGACGAGACAGGTCTCCTGCGTGCGGGTTTTATTGGACTGAGGGTAATACGGGTTTGGGATGGGCAGTAGATGCAGTACCGGCACTCAAAGCAGGGTCAGCGATTTCGATTCCGTCACCTCCCGCTATTTGGTTTCCACTCAACCGGAAGGTCATTACGCCCGATCTGCGAGATGCCGAGAGACTGCAGGGCTTTCCCGTAAATTGGACGAGGCCGGCCGTGGAGAGTGGGGGCTCTTCAGAGCGGGAGCGCTGGCGTCTCGTTGGCAATGCCGTAAACGTCCGTGTTTCGAGGTGGATTGGCCAGAAACTGCGGAATCCAGGTCAACACAGTACGAAGATGGATACGAGGCAGCAAAGAACCGACCGATGGGAGTCGGCAGGATGGGGGCGTAAGGGCGAACGACATTCGACAAACGTCTCAGATTGGCCAGTTCAGTATCGCTACCGTTCCCTTGCCGAATTCTTGTCTTATGAAGGCACCGCGTTGTCATCTCGTGCTGCTTCCGGTTTTCTACAACGAGCCCGTTCGAGCAAGCTTCGTTTCCAATCAGGATTTCTTGAAGATATTGCCCATCACCTGGAACGCATGGCTGAAGATCTTCGTAGAGCTTCCTGATTCGATAGGATTGAATGGGACGTTCTCATGCAAGGGAATTGACGGTTGCAAGAAGGCCTCCTGCGTCATCGGCAGCGGTCCGCAAGCGGATGCGCGCCACTCCTCAAAGAGATACCCCTCTGGAATTAGGCCTTAGATCTTTTCTCCATGGGGTGGGCTTGCGGTTTCGGGTTCACAGACAAGCTGTTCCAGGTCTCCGACGAACCGTCGATATTCTGTTTCCAAAGTCTCGGATAGCTGTCTTCGTAGATGGGTGTTTCTGGCATGGGTGCCCCCGCCATGGCACCTTGCCAAAAACCACGAACCGCCAATGGTGGACCGAGAAGATACGGACGAATCAGCGAAGAGATCGTGATACTGACAGGAAAATGCGTCGACTTGGATGGAGAGTGATCAGAGTATGGGAGCATGAGGATCAGCAGATCGCAGCTCGGCGTATCGCGAAACTCGTGAAAAGTCAGTGAAGTCTTGAGCGAAAAACGACGATGACAATCCAACGAGCATGGCAGCACGAATCCTGGCGGGCAGTTCCCGAACAAGGCCAATTGGTCGAGGTCCGTCGCCGGCAATGGGTCGTCGCCGATCTCACGACTTCGGCGCTAGCTGTTTCCAAGGCTGAATCGTCGATGCAGAGGAGCGAGCATCTTCTCACCCTCTCCTCTATCGAGGAAGACGCACTTGGCGAGGAGATGCAGGTTGTTTGGGAGATCGAGCCGGGTGCAAGGATTCTCGAAAAAGCGGGGTTGCCAAAAGTCAGTGAGTTCGACGACCCGAAGACGGTAGAGGCTTTCCTGGACGCGGTTCGTTGGGGGGCGGCAACGAACGCGGATGTGCAAGCACTGCAGTCTCCGTTCAGGAGCGGTATCGCGATAGAGGACTATCAGCTCGATCCGGTGGTGCGTGCGATCCAGATGCCTCGTGTCAATTTGCTCATCGCAGACGACGTTGGTCTCGGCAAGACCATCGAGGCTGGACTCGTCGTGCAAGAGCTCCTGCTTCGCCACCGCGCTCGGACAGTCCTGATCGTCTGCCCCGCTTCTCTCCAGCTCAAGTGGCAAGCGGAGATGTTGGAGAAGTTCGGTCTTGAGTTCAGGGTCGTCGACACGAGCTACTTGAAGGAACTTCGTCGCAGCCGCGGGATTCACGCCAACCCCTGGTTCTCGTTTCCGCGTCTCATCACGTCGGTAGACTGGCTGAAGAACGAGATTCCCATGCGGTTCATGCGGGAGGTGATGCCCCTCGTACCATCGTACCCCCGCAAGTTCGATCTCCTCATTGTCGACGAAGCACACAACGTTGCGCCGTCCGGGGGCGGAAACTACGCGGTTGACAGTCTTCGTACCCAAGCAATCCGGGTAGTGGCACCGCATTTCGAGCATCGTCTGTTTCTGAGTGCGACACCACACAATGGCTACTCAGAGTCGTGGACGTCTTTACTGGAGCTCCTCGACGGTCAGCGGTTCGCAAGGGGGATTGCGCCGAATCAGGACCGCCTTGCCAGAGTCATGGTACGACGGCTCAAGACAGACATTACGGATGCGCAGGGCAATCCAATCTTCCCAACGCGCAGGTTGGAAGCTCTCGAGATCGACTACACGGAAGAAGAGCGTCAGGTTCACGCCGCGCTCGCCGAGTACACTCATCTCAGACTGGAGTCGAATCGTGAACATGGAGGCAGTAACGCAACGGCGTTCGTCCTCAAGCTCCTAAAAAAACGCCTATTCTCGTCACCCGCCGCCTTTGCTGGAACGTTAGGGGAGCACCGCAAGACTCTTGCGGGAAAGAAGCGCCGAGTCGAGACCGAAATTCTCGAACAACGTGTCTTGCGCCGGCTCATCCACCAAACCGAAGAGGATTACGCCAATGACGAGCGCAAGGAGGAGGCACAGCGCGCGGCCGTTGGCGCTGCGAGCGCAGTACTCGTAAACCTGTCTACGCGCGAGCGGGAACTCCTCGACAAGATGACACAATGGGCTGAACGCGCGAAGAACCAGCCCGACTCCAAGGCGAAAGCCATCCTTGACTGGCTCTCCCAGCACCTCAAGCCTGGTGGGAATTGGTCCAAGGAGCGCGTGATCATCTTCACCGAGTACCGTGCGACTCAGAAATGGCTCATTGACTCTCTGACTGCCGAAGGCTTTGGTGGCCAGGACCGGTTAATGACAATCTACGGTGGAATGGATGTCGACAAACGCGAGGCCATCAAGGCGGCCTTCCAAGCCGACCCCGAAGTCTCGCCTGTCCGCATCCTGGTGGCGACGGATGCCGCCTCTGAAGGTATCGACTTACAGAATCATTGCCATCTCATGATCCATGTCGAGATCCCGTGGAATCCAAACGTACTCGAACAGCGCAATGGGCGCATTGATCGCCATGGCCAGAAGGCAAAGGAAGTGGTCATCTGGCACCCAGTCGGTGCGGGATATCGGCGTAAAACGTTCGAAGCAAACGTCATGGCGGGGAGTCTTGAGGGCGACCTTGAGTTCTTGATGGTTGCCGCACGCAAGATCGAAGCGATTCGAACGGATCTCGGCAAAGTAGGGCCTGTCATCGCGGCGCAAGTCGAGCAAGCCATGCTCGGCAAACGGGAACGGCTGGATACGGATCGCGCGGAGCGTGAAGCTCGAGCCACGGCTCATGAGCTGCCCATTGAACGAAAGCTCCGGGACCGCGTTGCGAGATTGCACGAACGACTCGTCGAGACACGTGAAGTCTTCCGCCTCCGCCCAGTGAACGTACGCTCGGCCGTCCAGGTAGCGCTCACGCTCGCACGCCTCCCAACTCTGGTGCCAGTCACTCATCCTGGAGCACCAGCAGGGACGGTGTTCCGCATGCCGGCCTTCCAAGGAACATGGGCCCGTTGCACGGAAGGTCTCGAACACCCCTATACGCAGGTACGACGGCCCATCACCTTCGATCACGACGTCGCACGGGATCGGGAAGATATCGTCCTTGTCCACCTCAATCATCGACTCGTCCAAATGTGTTTGCGGCTGCTCCGTGCCGAGGTCTGGGCACCAGACGACGTCAAGCGCCTGCATCGTGTCACAGCGTGGATTGCCCCTGACACGGCATTGAACTCGCCTGCAGTGATCGTCATGTCCCGTCTCGTCGTGACGGGAGCGAAGTCGACCAGGCTCCATGAGGAACTCACAGCAGCAGGTGGTCTGATCCAGGAAGGGCGATTCTCGCGGTTGAACGTGGGGCAGACCGAAACGCTGTTGTCCGTGGCGCAGCCTATGCTCCCAGGCGATCACGTCCGGACAAAGCTGCTCAAGATATGGCCGAACATCGAATCCGCTGCGCTCGCTGCTGCCGAAGCACGATCGAACGATCGCATGAAGAACTTGCAGAACACCCTGGAACATCGGTGCGACCAGGAGATGGACGATATTGGAAAAGTACTTGAGGAACTCGCACGGTCCATCCGACATAAATTTGGGGAGTCGGAGCCCGCTCAGCTCGCCCTCTGGACCACGGAAGAACAAGAGCAGGTGCGACGGAACGCCGACAGCCTGAGAGCCCGACTCAACATGATCCCCGTTGAAATCGAGAACGAGCGCGCGCTCATTGCGAGCCGCTATGCTAACCCCGTCGCGCGGACGTTTCCTGTCGCCGTCGTCTTCGTGGTACCCGAGTCAATGGCGCGGAGGGCGTCATGAGTGGTATAGCGCGCCATCACGCAGAATGGCTGAACCTTATTGAACGATCAGGTCCGTTTCTCGAGCCGCCCGTGCTGGTTCGTGTTTTCCCTCAGGGGCTACCGAAGCTGGAAGACGAGAAGCTCGGCCGCTTGCGTGCTGCGTACGAAGAGTGGGCCGAGGCACAAGAAAGTCGAGCCAAGGATGCCGACGCTTTACACACCACCTGGATCCAACTCGTCCTCGCTGAGTTACTCGAATTCGACGAAGACACGCTTCGCAGCGGTAACCACATTCCCACCGGACTCGAAGTGCAACTTGCCGAACACCACGAAACTATACGGCCCTCAATGGTGATCGCAGAACCATCCGGGCGAGTTAAAGCGGGCGCAGCGAGACTTCTGATCGAATGGTGGCCATTCGATCGAGATTTGGAGTCCGGCGTCCCTGGCGCACGCTGGGCTACCTCGCCGCTCGAACGCATGACGTATTTGTGCCGGTCCACTGGAGTGCGCCTGGGTCTCGTCACGAATGGCGAGCGCTGGACACTCATTGATGCCCCTATCGGGCAAGCGGCGGGGTACGCGAGTTGGTACGCGGGACTCTGGCTCCAAGAGCCGACCACGCTGGCTGCATTCGAGGCGTTGCTAGGCGTTCGCCGCTTTTTCGCAGTAGCAGAGACCGACACGCTCGAAGGCATGCTCGATGAATCGGTTGCTTATCAGCAAGAGGTGACCGATCAACTCGGCTACCAGGTGCGGCGAGCCGTCGAGGTGCTGGTTCAGGCACTCGACCGGGCCGATCTCGATCGCCAACGCGAACTCCTGCGCGACGTACCTCCCGAGCGTCTCTACGAAGCATCGCTCACGGTGATGATGCGGCTCGTCTTTCTCTTCTGCGCGGAAGAACGTGGGCTGCTATTGCTCGGGGATACGACCTATAATGCGAACTATGCCGTGTCCACGTTGCGGGTGCAGCTGCGAGAAGAGGCGGACCGCGTCGGTGTCGAAGTGCTCGAGCGTCGACAGGACGCCTGGGCGAGATTACTCGCCACGTTCCGAGCCGTCTATGGCGGTATCGATCACGAGACCCTGCGCCTGCCTGCACTAGGCGGGAGTCTGTTCGACCCAGATCGCTTCCCGTTCCTTGAAGGACGAACTGCGGGCACGGCGTGGCTCGAAACGCCTGCATCCCCATTACCAATCGACAACCGCACCGTGCTCCATCTCCTCGACGCACTGCAATTACTGCGCATGCGCGGCGATAGTGGGACGAGCGAGACACGAAAACTCTCTTACCGTGCTCTGGACATCGAGCAGATCGGACACGTTTACGAAGGCCTACTCGACCACGTTGCGATCCGAGTGGATGTCGATATGCTCGGTCTGGTCGGCACCAAGGACAAAGAGCCGGAGCTATCGCTTGACGATCTCAATCGCGAGCGGTGCCGCAGCAAAGATGTGCTGATCGAGTTCCTGAAGGAGCAGACCGGACGCGCCGCATCGGCGCTGCGGCATGACCTCGATTCTGAACCAGACGAAGACACCGAGCAACGACTGCTCATCGCCTGCGGCAATGACAAGGCATTTCTAGGACATGTCCTCCCATACCAAGCGCTGATCAGGAATGACGTCTGGGGGTATCCGCAGGTCTATCGAGCCGGGAGCTTCATGGTTACCGGCGGGCCGGAGCGTCGCCAGACGGGGACGCACTATACGCCCAAACCGTTGACGGAGAAGATCGTTGCCGAGACGCTCGAACCCCTCGTTTACGTCGGCCCCGCCGAAGGTAAGCCGCGTGAGGACTGGAAAGTTAGGTCTCCAGCCGAGCTGCTCGATCTCAAGATCTGTGACATGGCCATGGGATCAGCCGCGTTTCTGGTTCAGGTCTGCCGCTGGTTAGGTGAACGTTTGGTCGAGTCGTGGGACGAAACGGAGCGCGTTGGCTCGGCAATTTCAGCGGACGGTGAAATTCTTGAGAAATCAGTGGGGCATGATCTTCTACCGAAGGATCGCGAGGAGAGCCTCGGCCTGGCACGGCGGCTCATCGCGGAGCGTTGCGTCTACGGGGTCGACATTAATCCGATGGCCGTTGAGCTCGCGAAACTATCGCTCTGGCTCATCACACTTGCAAAGGGCCGGCCATTTGGTTTTCTCGATCACAATTTGCGTTGTGGCGACAGCTTGCTTGGCGTGACGGGTTTCGACCAACTCGAGAACTTCCACCTCAATCCGGCACGGGGCAAGGAGCTACACCGTTCCCTCTTCGATCCACGGCATCACATAAGCGCGGCAATTGGAAAGGCGCTAGAACTGAGAACACGCCTTCGCACCGTTCGTATCTTGGACATTGAGGACGTTCGATCAATGGCCCGATTGGATACGGAAGCCAAGCGAGTCCTGAGACAGTCGGAGCTCATGGGGGATCTTCTAATAGGTGCGGCGATAGTCTCTGCAGGCGCGAGTGTAGCCGCCCTCGATGAACAGATTGTCGAGCTCGCGGACAGTGTCACGGACTGGCTTGGCGATAGTGGGCAAGATTCACAGCGGTTAACGAAGCGGGCCCGAGAGCTACTCGATACGGATTGCCCAGCTCGGCTCAAGCCAAGGCGTCCCTTCCACTGGGCCATAGAGTTTCCTGAGGTCTTCGCACGTGAACGAGCGGGTTTTGACGCTATTGTGGGCAATCCGCCCTTCATGGGTGGCCAGAAGCTCACGGGGAATTTCGGTACGAGTTATCGCGAGTATCTGGTTTTGTGGTTGGCGAATGGTGCTCGGGGGTCCGCAGACCTGGTTGCCTATTTTTTCCTCCGCGCCTATGGGCTGCTGCGTGACCAAGGCAATTTCGGTTTACTGGCCGTGAACACGATTGCCGAAGGCGATACGAGGCAGGTCGGATTGGAGAGACTAGTAGAGAAAGAGGCGGTCATTTTCGCGGCCTACCCCAACGAACCATGGCCTGGCAAAGCAGCGGTCGCAACGAGTCGAGTGCATGTCCACAAGGGAGTGTGGCAAGGACAGCGCTCTATTTTTGGTCATCTGGTTCCCCATATTTCTGCGTTCCTATCGGACCGTGAAGAGTGGACGCCGAAGCGGCTCAAGGCCAACGAAGGGATCGCATTCCAAGGATCGATCGTGCTCGGTATGGGTTTCGTGGTCACTGAGAACGATGCTTGGGCGATGATCAAGCGAGATCCGCGGAATCGAGAGGTTCTCTATCCCTACCTTAATGGAGAGGATCTGAACTCTGACCCAGAGCAGAAGGCATCACGGTGGGTCATCAATTTCTGGGACTGGCCTGAGGTGAAGGCGAAGACCTATCGCGAACCCTATGAGATCGTGAAGGCCAAGGTTAAACCCGAACGGCAACGCCGCGGTCCCGATGGTATGTTTATCACCAGGCGAGCTAGGGCGGAACGTTGGTGGCAGCACGGAGAACTGGCCCGTGGACTCTATCATGCGATTGGGCGAGGGAAGATGTTCCAGGAGCATCCATTAGGCTGGCGTGACGAGGGGAAGAACCCAAGCGCTGCTCTCGTTTGTTCGCTGGTCTCGAAACACCTTGCATACGCCAGGCGTCCAAACAACGAGGTATTCGCTCATCGATTGGCGGTCTTTGCAAGGGAGAGCAATGACTGGTTTGGCTTTCTCTCGTCCTCGATAAACGAGGTATGGGCGAGGAAATACTCCTCATCATTAGAAACGCGGTTGAACTACTCGCCATCAGATGCATTTGAAACCCTGCCACTGCCAGTGGCACTCCATGAGGGGTCCGGCGGAGACCTGGGCATAGCTGGGAAGGTCTTTCACGAAACGAGGTGCGCAATTCTCAAGAATGAGGGGATTGGCCTTACCCATTTTTATAACAGGTTGCACGACAAACAAGTGATGAGTTCATCTATTGATAAAGCGCGGGAAGCTCTAGTGGCGCTCGATAACGCGACCTGTAGAAATTTTGGATGGACGAACCTCAAATTAGAGCATCATTTCCATGTGGTGCCGTACCTTCCAGAAAATGACCGAGTCCGCTTCACGATCAGCGAGGAAGCGCGTCGGGAGATCTTGGCACGTCTTGCCGACCTTAATCGCGAGCGATATCAGGAGGAGGTTCGTGCGGGACTTCGCGGTTCAGCGGACAGCCCGATCGCGCACCTTGAAGCGCGTAGGGGGAAGCAAGGCGCTGCGAGGCGCTCAGAAATGCGCGAACCAGCCACCTCCTACGACCAAGGGGCATTTGCCTTCGATCAGAGGCCCCAGAAGGTGGCTGAATCCGGCGCCACCTACGAAGCGAGTAGCACCCCTGCCAGGAAGATTCACCAGTGGATGAAGGCCCATCGCAGCTGGCAATCAAAAGAGGAAATACTTGCCGGTAGCGGCGTGGAGTCTGTTGAATGGGCGCGGGCAATCAACGAGCTGCTGGAGTGTGGCAAGGTCGCAAAACAAGGTGAGCGTCGCAGCACAAAATACCGAGCAACGTAGAGGGCTAGAATACCGATCAATAGGTCCACTGAAGAGAGCAGAAGAAATATGAGTGAGAATCCAGGGACAAGTGGCGAACTCAGCCTACAAGCCCAGCTGCCTTCCGATCACGACATGCGCGAAATGCTGCACGAGACCGTCGTGAAGGATCTGCTCGGCCCAGCCAATGGGCCTGAGGAGGAGATCCTAGGCACCAGCGTGCGTGACCGCTATCTGGTGGGCAAGCTCGCACCAAAGGAGTCCCTCATCGACGAGGCAGATGCCGGCGACCTCGCCGAGGGTGAGGGTAACCACGGGGGCGATGGTACACCTGAAAGCTCGACCTTAATGAGCCAATCCATCGTGCCATCGTCCTTCGGACTGACCTTCTGCGTCGATGCCAGTTGTGCATCCCTTGAGATTGTGGCGACCTGGGGCCACTATCGCAAAACCGAGAGCGAGATTCATGTCACGGAAGCGGGCAATCCGAAACGAGTCTGGAAACGTCGGCCTGCGGGTGGAAAGGTTCCGCTCGATCTTACGCCGGGCGAGGTAAAGCCATTGGTGCTGGATGCTGAGCAACCAGAGGTCTTCGTTCGCGGCATCGTGCGACCACCAACCGCGGTGGGTGAGAAGATCATCACGCTGTTTCTAGTGAACGACCAAGAGGCACCGGATACGAATCGGGATGAGGGGTGGCTTTTCCAATCTCAGCTCGCACTCCACGCGCCAAACGATGCAGACGTGTTCCGTCGACGACCCACCGGCGAGAGCACCTCTGACGATGCGGAGCGGGCCGCGCTCGCCATGCTCTATCGAGATAAAGTCGAGTTCGCGGTCGGGCATGGCGTAAGCGTCCATTGGGCGTTGAGCCTTCAGCGGGTCGATCGTGCGACCTCCGTACGAACCCAGGCGATCCCATTCTACGACGTTTCGACGACCGAAGCTCCGACCGAGGACGACATACCTGGGTTGGCGGAACTCGTACTGGACATGAAGCAGTTGTCCGAGCTCGACGAGAAGGCGTTGGCAAAAACGCTCGAGGTCTTACGAACCGAGTATCGGTCCTGGATCGACAGCCAGCAGACGCATATCGACCGCGGAGAACTGGGCGAGCATGAACAGAGTGCACGTATAACGCTCGAACGATGCCGGCGGACCTGCGAACGATTGCAGTCAGGGATCCAGACTGTCCTGGGCGATAGCACAGCCCTGGAGGCATTTCGCTTCGCCAACCGCGCGATGTGGTTGCAGCGGGTACACAGTATTTACGCGCTCGCGCGCCGTCGGGGCAACGACGTGACGCTTGAAGACCTGGATATACCCAAGAATCGAAGTTGGCGTCCATTCCAATTGGCGTTCGTATTGCTTTCGATGCCGTCGCTCGCTGATCCGAAACACGGAGATCGTACCGATCCAGCGGCAGCGGTGGCCGATCTGCTCTGGTTCCCGACAGGTGGCGGCAAGACCGAGGCGTACCTAGGTATCGCTACATTCGCCATGGCGATGCGGCGGTTGCAGGGTCCGCTTGGTGGACTCGACAACGCGCATGGATTGACTGTCATCATGCGCTACACGCTCCGACTATTGACGATCCAGCAGTTCCAGCGAGCCTCGACGCTGCTCTGCGCGATGGAAGTCCTGCGCCGTGAATCTGCCGCGAGGGGGGACATCCGCTGGGGCGACACGCCTTTCCGGATTGGGCTTTGGGTTGGCCAACGCGCAACCCCGAACACCACAGCCGACGCCCAACAGGCAATCCAGAATGCGCGTGGCAACCAATGGCGTCAGCTGGGAACTGGTACGCCAGCGCAGCTGAGCAGTTGCCCATGGTGCGGATCACCGATTCAGCCCGGGCGAGATGTGACAGTGAAGATGTCACCGACACACTTTGGCCGCACTTATACGTTTTGCTCAGACCCGCTCGGGCGATGTGAGTTCAGCCCGGCGAAAGCGCCGAACGAAGGCCTCCCGGTTGTCGTCGTGGATGAAGAGATCTACAGACTGCTGCCTTCGATGATGATTGCCACGGTTGACAAGTTCGCGCAAATGCCTTGGCGAGGGGAAGTCCAAACGCTCTTCGGCCGAGTGAATGGTCTCTGTCAACGGCACGGCTTTCTGTCCCCGGACGACGAGGACACGGGCACTCACAATAAGACTGGCGGTTTGCCACGAGTCACCAGACAACCTCACGGTCTTATTCGGCCCCCTGATCTCATCATCCAGGACGAGTTGCATCTCATCAGCGGCCCGTTGGGAACCATGGTTGGCCTTTATGAAACAGCCGTCGACGAGCTCTCGACGTGGGATTTCGATGGGCGGCGCGTCCGTCCGAAGGTGATCGCATCGACCGCGACCGTACGGAAGGCAACTGAGCAGGTGCACAGCCTCTTTCATCGGCAGCTTCAGATCTTTCCGCCACATGGCCTCGATGCCGAAGATAACTTCTTCGCCCGGCAACGCTTGGTTACGAAAGACAAGCCCGGGCGGCGGTATATGGGAATCTGTGCACCAGGCGCTTCTCGGCCTTCGGTTTTGATTCGAGTCTACGTGGCGTTTCTGACTGCTGCGCAGCGACTTCGCGAACTCTACGGCGAGGCAGCGGATCCTTGGATGACGACCGTCGGCTACTTCAACTCGCTCCGTGAGTTGGGGGGGATGCGCCGTCTCGCAGAGGACGATGTCCGAACCCGCGCGTTCCGTGTAACGTTTGGAGAGCTGGAGCGGCCTGGTTTGGCGCAACGTGATGTGCGTCAGATTCAGGAGCTCACGTCGCGGGCCTCATCGTCCGATATCCCGCGCATCCTGGATCGAATGGAGATCACGTTTCCGGACATGGGCATCAAGAAGGATCCAAGTCCGATCGATATCGTTCTTGCGACGAATATGCTCTCTGTAGGCGTCGACGTACAACGACTCGGACTGATGGTGGTGAATGGCCAGCCAAAGACCACGGCTGAGTATATCCAAGCCACGAGCCGCGTCGGCCGCCACAAGCCGGGCTTCGTCTGCACCGTCCTCAATTGGGCGCGACCTCGCGACCTTTCGCACTACGAGAACTTTGAGCATTATCACGCCACGTTTTACCAACACGTCGAGGCTCTTTCGGTAACTCCCTTTGCGCCACGAGCGGTCGACCGGGGACTCACGGGTGTGATGGCGTCACTGTTGCGGCTACAAGGGCTCGACCTCAATCCGAACGAAGGTGCCGGCCAACTGACGAGTTCCGGTGATTCCAAAGCCAAAGCCGTGACCGCGTCGCTCGCCGCGCGTGCGTGGAACGTGAGCGAGACGACCGCTGCAAAGTATCGCACCGAGCAGCTCGCCAAGGAGCGGATCGACAAATGGGTCTTTGAAGTCCAGAAGGGAGGGCGGACACTTGGGTACAAAGGCAGGAGGGATGGCGACACCGTGGGTCTTTTGAAGGCTCCTGGCCCCCAGCCGTGGGAATTGTTTACGACGCCCACGTCGATGCGCGAGGTCGAGCCGAACGTCGCACTCATTTTGGGTGGTCTTGAAGGCGTCGACACGCCAAGCTGGCAACCAGCTGCTCCGGCCGAAAGCGGTGATGACGAGGAGCCAGCAGAATGACCCAGCCCTATCCCTTACGAGCCGGTGAACTTCGTCCGAGCCAGCTGCTCTGGGCCTACGGATGTGGATCCCTAGTGGACTTGCCGCAGTTATCTGTGGTCGTCATGGGGCTCCACGCTTGGGATCCGACGACATGCATTCCAATCGGTGAGGAACGGTTGCTCATGGCCGTCCGACGTGTGTTGGGACCCCAGGTCACACGGTTACTCGGTCCACCGATTCGTCCTGGCGGAGACGGGTTCTATAACCCCTTCGCGCCAGAGGCACGTATCGGTGTTCCCGTCTCGCCATTCCCTCGTTGGCTCCGATGCCCTCTCTGCGGGAGAATGGGAGAGGTTGGAAGTGGGCTCTTCGACTTGAAGACTGACGCGTGGCGTCCCGATAGAACGCGGTTCGTGCATTCTAACTGTGATCGAGCTCGAGGTTCTCCACCTGTGGCCGTGCCAGCCCGTTTTCTCGTAGCTTGTCGCGGTGGACACCTCGACGACTTTCCGTGGCATTACTTCGTGCACAGCGGGTCTTCCGAATGCCCGGGGCCATTACGATTCTTCGAGCAAGGCGCGTCCCTGCAAACCGAGAATCTTTGGATTCGCTGTGAACGGTGCGAGGCTAGTCGCTCGATGGTGGATGCCTTTGGTGAGCGCGGCAAGGACCTCCTCCCGAAGTGTCGAGGACGTCATCCTCACCTAGGACGCGCGGACCAAGACTGCGAGGAGGCGATTCGTCCGGTGTTGCTCGGTGCGTCGAATAGCTGGTTCCCGGTGACACTCACTGTTCTCGCTATTCCGACCAAGCGAGAAAAGCTCGCTCAACTGGTTGCCGACAAGCTCGATTTGTTCTCCGATGTCACCAGTGAAGCTGAGCTAGCGATTGCGCTCAAGGTTCTTTTGAAGAGCGGTATGCTGGGCGCATTGAGTGAGTACAAACCTGATGAGATCTGGAAAGCACTCAAGCAGATCCGGCATAGCGAAGATGATGGGGTGGGAGGGCAAGGGGATCTCAAAGGACCAGAATGGGAAGTTTTCACAGATCCAAAACCACCCCAGAACTGGCCGGACTTTATGGTGACGCGTGTCGAGCCCCCGCCCGACCATCGGCGTCACCTCGAATACGTCATGTTGGCTGAGCGGCTACGCGAGGTAAATGCTCTCGTGGGATTTACTCGGGTCGAGCCGCCCGAGGAGGCTCGGGAAGGTGGTGAACCGCCTCCGCGCGCGCCCCTAACGAACGGAAACCCTGACTGGGTGCCCACGACCGAAGTCAGAGGCGAAGGAATATTCGTTCGTTTCAACAGGGAGCGCCTTGCTGCCTGGTTAGGTCGAGCCGCAGTTCGAGATCGAGAAAAGGTACTCTTGGAGGGGCACAAAGCATTTCGTGCGGCGAGAAAACTAACACCGACGGAGGCCAACTTTCCGGGAATTCTGTACCTGCTCTTGCATAGTTTCGCCCATATCTTGATCCGCGAGTTTTCGTTGGAAAGTGGTTATAGTGCAGCGAGTGTGCGGGAACGGATCTATGCAGCTGGCCAGGGGGAGGCCCCCGATGTTGCGGGTCTCCTGGTCTACACGGCTGCCCCGGATAGCGATGGTACGCTTGGAGGCCTTGTTGAACTGGGGAAACCCGAGAACCTTGGCCGACTCATCAATCAAGCCCTCGAACGAGCGCGCATTTGCGCTTCGGACCCGTTGTGTGCAGAGCACGTACCCACTCACGATCGCTCCTTACACGGCGCTGCGTGTCATGCCTGCTCTTTCGTCGCCGAGACTTCATGTGAGGTTGGAAACCGATACCTTGATCGCTCATTGCTAGTCAGAACGGTTGCGGGTTCAGACTTGTCATTCTTCGACTAGGCTGTCTTGTGAACGAGAATCACCACCGCTTGATGAACGCGATTAGTGTTTTGGCAATCGAGCTTCCACGCCCGACCATTGAGAAGATTGCGCGGCGTCTCACGACCCGTTCAGGTGGCTCTATGGGAGCTGAACTGGTTGCTTTGGGGGTGACACCACGAGCTCAGGAGCTACTGCGCGAACTTGGCGAAAGCTGGAACCAGAATGCGGAGGTGGAGTCACCAGCGGTCGCCATTGCTTTGATTGCGGCGAGCGATACGGCTGCAAGGATAACCTCGCAGCAGTTGCTTGAAATCGTTTGGACGGGTCCGAGTGCATTTGGGTCACCCACTCGAAGAGTTGATCAAGTTCTGTACGAACTAATTGATGGAGCTGAGCGCGATATTCTTCTTGCCAGTTATGTCGCGTACAAGGCCGAGAAAGCATTGAATGCACTGCACGGCGCGACCCAAAGGGGGGTCGACGTCCGTTTAATCCTGGAACTTGCCGATGAAAGCGGCGGAAAATTGATCTTCGATGGGCTCGAACAAATCAAAAAGACAGTTCCTGCTGCGAGAGTGTTCTATTGGCCTCTGGAGAATCGTCGCAGAGACTCAAAGGGGCGACATGGGATTTTTCACGCGAAGTGTCTAGTGGCTGACGGCAACGTCACCCTCGTTTCGAGTGCAAACCTAACAGACTACGGGCTCGAAGAGAATATCGAATTGGGGTTCCTCATGCGCGGGGCTGAGGTGGCGGAACGATTGAAAATTCATTTTGAGCGGCTGGTATTACAAGGCGATCTGCGGGAGGTATCGTGAGTGGCAAGTTGGTGTGCCGAGAAGTTGAGCCTTCAGACCGGTGGTATTTGTACTGGCTACCCATTTCCCACGATTATCTTATCGCTCGCAGTGAAAATGATCCTGAGAGTCCTACTTTGTTTACTGAGCGATCAAGCATCGATTAGCGGTCGCCTCCATGCGTCTTAAACTCTTTATGTGTTGTTGAGTGTTGGATTGGAGAGGAATGTAATGGTGAAACCTAACCCCTATAGCATGACCTTGAGCCTCAATATCCTCAATCATCTTGGCATCAATTTATATAGCAACATGCCAGCAGTGCTAGCCGAGGTCGTTGCCAATTCATGGGATGCCGACGCAGAAGTTGTTTCGATCACAATAGACAAGAAGGGAAAGAAAATTGTGATCGTAGACAACGGGCAAGGAATGACGAAAGAGGACATCAACCATAAATATTTAACCGTTGGTTACCAGCGACGCGAGGTGCCGGAGGAAGCAATAACCCAAAAGTGGAAGCGACATGTTATGGGGAGGAAGGGAATAGGGAAGCTTTCATTGTTTTCGATTGCTAGAAACATAGAAATACATACCGTGAAAGATGGGCAGAAGAGTGGGTTTCGGATGATTCTCAATGATATCGAAGCGAAGATAAAAGGAAAAGATGGCACATATTTTCCCGAGGCCAATGATTCTGGCGCCTCAGATCTAGAACGAGGCACACGAATAGTCTTGACCAATCTAAAGAAAGAACTACATCAAACAGAAGCAGCGTTGAGGAAACGGCTCGCTCGCAGATTCAGCATCATTGGCTCTGAGTTCAATTTTTCGATTGAAATCAATGACAAGGCGATTGCAATCACGGACCGAGATTACTATCACAAAATTCAGTACCTCTGGTGGTATGGCAAGGAGAGCGAACGGTACAAATCATACTGTAAGAATCTGAAGATGGATATTGCTCGTCCCAACAGTTTGACCTCCAGCGAGTACTCGATCAGTGGATGGATTGGGACCGTCAAAGACTCCGGTGACTTGAAGGACCCTGACGATAATCTCAACAAGATCGTCATCATGGTTAGAGGTAAGTTGGCCCAAGAGGATATCCTTGAAGATTTTGCAGAGGGAGGGATGTATACAAAATACCTTATTGGAGAAATTCATGCGAATTTTCTCGACATTGATAAGGAGGCCGATATAGCCACGAGCAGTCGCCAAAAGATCATGGAGGACGATCCCCGTTACGATGAGCTCAAGAAATTCGTATACAAAGAATTAAAGAACATCCAGAGCTCATGGACAGACCTCCGGAACAAGGAAGGAAAAGACAAAGCTCTTGAGATTCCTGCGATCAAAGAGTGGTTTCAAACATTACCCCCAGACTCTAAGAAGCGGGCCGAGTCCATTTTCGGAAAAATAAATCAACTCACATTGGAATCTGATGAAGACAGGAGGCGCCTCTTCAAACACGGAGTCCTGGCCTTCGAGAGCCTAAAGTACAAGCAGAACCTCGATGCCCTGGATCAAATAACCACGGAGAGTCTGGAAGAGAGTCTCGATGCACTGGCAGACATTTTCGGAAATTTAGATGACATCGAGGCAACTTTATATCACCAAATCATCAAAGAGCGGGTCGCCGTCATCCGTACTCTGCAGGAAAAGGTTCAGGACAACGCCCTTGAGAAAGTTGTGCAGATATATCTGTTCGATCATCTCTGGCTCCTTGATCCATCGTGGGAGCGCGCAACAGAGACGCCAGTGATGGAGGAACAAGTATCGAAGCTGTTCAGCGAGATCGAAGCTGACCTCAAAGAAGAGGAGAAAAAGGGTCGTTTGGACATCAAGTATCGAAAGTCTTCTGGTCAACACGTCATTATCGAACTAAAACGTCCTGAAAGAGTTGTAAGTACATCAGAACTACTCGCTCAGGTTGACAAATATAGAAGGGGAATTCTGAAACTACTGAAAGCAGCCGGCCGACAAAATGAATCTGTGGCTTTCGTATGTGTCGTAGGGAAAGAGTTGAGTGACTGGACTGGGGACAAGGGGCGAGAAGAATCGGCCAAGATCATGGAACAGAAGAACGCTCGCATTGTGATGTATCAAGAGCTGATCGATGAGGCCTATCAGACGTACAAGCTCTTCCTTGAGAAGAAGAAAGAGGCTGGTAGAATCTTCGAGCTGATCCAGAGCATTGAAGGTGATTTGCAGTAACATGATTGTATTTCCCTAGCCCTGGTAATCACCATAACACCAGCACGCTTTTCACGGGGAATCACCGGGATTATTGCTCGACCTTGCACCTCGCAGTCGGACAGCCCACTGGTGGCGGAAAAGACGTTTTCAGGAACCGTTTCTGATCCGCTTGCGCTGTTCTCTAGGCGGGGAGTAGGCTTAGCCCACTGGGTGTTCCGCTTTTCGGAGGATCGCCATGCGGGTTCTCTTCCTCCTGTTGCTCCTCCTGCTGCCACTACCACTCTCCGTCCACGCGGAAGATCTCGGCGAGCTGAGCGCGAATCCGTACAATCCTGAATCCACGTCCAATCCCTTCGGAGCTGGCAGCCCCTTCAAGCCGGACGGCATCAACAATCCCTTCAGCCCCTATGGCAGTCCCTTCAGCAATCAATCGGCGACGAATCCGTTCTCCACCGATGCGCCTCGGCTCTATGACCAGCAGGGGAACTACCGCGGCAAGCTCAGCACGAACCCGTATGATCCTGATTCGACGAGTAACCCCTACGGCCGCTATGGCTCTCCCTTCTCGCCGGACTCGATCAAAAATCCCTACGGCGCCGGGAATCCCTACAGCCCCAGCAGTCCCACGAATCCATATGGCCGAGGCCTCCGGATTGAAGGACGCTGACCTATTGCATGGTGGTGGCCAGCAAGCGCCATCACACTCCGAGAGAAATGGAAGGGAAACGGTTCCAGCAGCTGTCTTGAGCTTTAGGCCTGGTGTGCCTCCACCGCTCGCCAGGGCGTCGGATGTTTCAGTCCCGCATTGAGCCTCGTCAGCAGCGTGCCCGTGCAGGCTATCAACGCCAGTTTCTTCGCCTGCCTCGCCTACTCCCCATATCCAGCATATAGGCATTCTACGAAAGCATCTCAGACTTCAGCTGGGCCTCACTCGATGAGCCCTTATAGGATTGACTATCCATCTTACAAGACGATTGTGGCCCAGAGCTTCACGACGATTCGCAGGACCGTTGCAATAGCGAACAGCAGAAGCACGATGGGCCCACCGATGATACCGGCCACCTAAAGCCTAGCCTGCTCCGTTTCTCGCGACGGTTGAGTCGCAGAGCGTCGCAACAATTCGGCATTTCTGGTGTGGCTCGGGAACTAGAGGGAGAAGAGCTCGCGACAATGAAGACACAACAGGGTCAGCAACCGTCTTAACCGTCACGACAGTTGTTGACCCCGTTTCGGCTCTTCGGTTCGTGCACAACATGACCGAGAGACCCGAGGAAGATTCCGTAGCGCTCTTGCATGAGCGCGTTAGGTTCGTTAGGTTGTTAGAAGATGTGCCACCTCTGCCGGTTGTTGTGTCATACCGGTGGGGCGCTCGACTCATTGACACAAGACGATAGGGGTCGCCATGGACATTCGCATGAGCCATCTCGGGATCACCCTGCTGGCGTTGGTGTTATTGCTGCCGGGCTGCGCCTCCAAGCGCCCGCAAGAGCTTGCCGCTGAATGTACGGATGTTGCCACGACTGGACAGCTCAATGTCCTCACTCTGAACGGACTGTTTGATATTCCGGTGGCTGAGAGAAAGAAGAGTTGGGCCGCTATCGCGCAGTTCGCCGTGGCGAACAATGTCCATGTGCTCTTACTGCAAGAAGCCGTGATGACCGATGTCGATCGCATTCACACGCTGTTAGGCACGTCTGATAGTGCTCGGGATTTGCAGCTGGTACTGAACGAGCGCAGTGCCGACCCATACGAACTCCGCGTGGCGTGGGAAACCGGGGTGCCGCTGGTGCTGACCACGGCCAATGCGATTTTGAGTCGCTGCCACGTGACGCGGCACTTCTCGACCTTCCTACCGATCGAGTCGGAGATGGTGTTCGAAGGGATTAACTTAACGATTACCCGCAATGTGCAAGCGGCCCACATGAACGTCCCGGGATACGGGATTCTCCATCTGTACAACACACACCTCTGCGCAGCCTGTCCGGTCGAAGCACTCCGACGGCAAGTGGATGGGCTCTTGGGCTTCGTGCAACAGGTCGAAGCGATGGCCTCGGGTGGCCATGTCGTCCTCGGGGGAGACTTTAACCTCGACCTCGGGAAAGGCGCGGCTGAGCTGGCCGCCTACGAGGCCATCACGAGAGGCGGGTTTCGGGACAGCTACGCGGAGTATCGGCACACCCAGTTTTCCGAGGAGCCTGTAGCCCTCTGCCGGAATGGAGTACCGGACATCCACTGCACGGACGGGGTCACCCCCATACAAGGTCTTATCGATAGACGAACGGGTGCCGGTCTCTCAGCGCCGACCCGAGTTGACTATGTATTCCTCCGTGGCGCGGACACCGTGCACACGAGTACCGTCGTCTTCAACCCCGGCAACGCTGCGACCGGTCCCATTCATCCGGCTGAACCGGCAGTGTCCGACCATAGTGGTGTCTTCACCCAGATTCGGTTGAGCCGCTGAGAGCCGGAGGAGTCGCGAAATCTTTCCTGCGACGTTCACGGTCAGACTCGCACGCATATCCGTGGACACGAAAGTGGGGCTCGCGCAGAATGACCTCATTGCCAACCGAAGTGCGCTAATCCAGCAACTTGAAATCGCAAGACTGAAACCTCGTAGCCTTAGACACAAGACAAGGACACTCTGCCTTTTTCGGCACGGTGACCTCGCTTGTGCTGATGTCCTGGCTGGGAGTAGGCTAATCCCACTGGTTGTTCCGCTTGTCGGAGGCTCGCCATGCGGGTTCTCTTCCTCCTTCTTCTCGTGCTGCTGCCACTGTCGCTCTCCGTCCACGCAGAAGACCTCGGCGAGTTGAGTGCCAACCCGTACAATCCTGATTCCACGTCCAATCCCTTCGGAGCTGGAAGCCCCTTCAAGCCGAACGGCCTGAACAATCCCTTCAGTCCCTACGGCAGCCCCTTCAGCAATCAATCGGCGACGAATCCGTTCGCTACCGATGCGCCTCGGCTCTACGACCAGCAGGGGAACTACCGAGGCAAGCTGAGCACGAACCCGTATGATCCTGATTCGACCAGTAACCCCTACGGCCGCTATGGCTCTCCGTTCTCACCGGACTCGATCAAGAACCCCTACGGCGCCGGGAGTCCCTACAATCCCAGCAGTCCCACGAATCTCTACGGCCGCGGCCGCTGAATTGAAGGACGCTGATCCAGCCGCTGAACCACTCCACGTGATCTCATGGCGGCTTGACACCTCCCCACGGACGGCCTAGCTCGTCATCAGCCGCGACCGTAGGCGAGTCAGCTGCTTGCAGCTGACTCGGCGTCATTGCTTCACGAACACCACAAATCCGCTGGCGGGGATCACCACGTTGAGACGACCTTGGTCGGAGGGGATAATGGCGCCCCAATTACCCATCTTCTGGCCCCCATAGATGGCAGCATCGCTGTTGAAGACCTCTTTCCAGCCGGCGTTGGGAATGGCGAGCACATCCTTCTCGATTACGTAACCGTTCGCAAAGGAGGCGTTGTTGAGACTCGCGACGATAATGACTTCCTCCTCTCCGCTCCATCGCTTAAAGGCAATGACGCGATTGGGATTCGACCGATGGAGGATGTCAATGTTGTGGCTACGGATCGAGCGCAGTCGGCGGCTCAGACCGATGAGATCTTGATAAAAGCGAAAGAGCGCCTTGCCGTTCCCGATCCTCTCACCGAGAATATCTTCGCGGTTCGAGAGAAAGGTATTGAACGTATACCGCTTCTGCGCGCCGATCTCTTCGCCCATGAAGAACATTGGCGTCCCCGCCGAGAGCAAGGACAAGCCAAAGCATACGCGAGAACGTGCCTCCGCGGCGATGCGTGTCGTATCAACAAGCGGAGCGCTATTGACCGCCGCGACCATCGTCCGAGCAGTCCCAGCGGCATTGCCGGCTTCGTCGTGTGATTCGTGGAAGACAACCCGTCTGTATTGACTGGCGTAGAGAGCGCCGGAGAACCAGTCCATTTGGAGCGCCTCATTCCCGCCGAATCCAGCTCGTTTCAAGAGGCGCGCGCTGTCGCCGGCCATGTCGGAGTCGCCGATTAAACTATGGTAGAAGGCCACGTCCCATGTCGCATCAAAGCCCAACCCGCCCTGAGCCGGCAGTTTGGTCACGGCATCCCACCCGGTGTGGTCCTCCGCAATGAGCATCACCGTGGGCCGGATCATCCGCAGCGTGCGGCTCCATTGTCGGAGGAACTTCTGTCCAAAGACATTGGCGTTGCCGATCGAACGCCCATCCGCGTGGAGTGTGTTGTCGCGGTGAATCGCCTGAGTCAAGTCCACACGCAGCCCGTCGACGTGCATTTCCTCGATCAGGAAGGCGGCGCTGCTGATGAACTGCTGGCGTACAATTTCTTGCCAAAAGCGCGGCGCGTATCCGGAAGAGCCGTTGTCCAGATAGCCACCATCCGAGAATCTGTAATCAGAAGGGCGCCCTTCGTACCAGTAATAAATGTTCTCTTCGGGAGCGGTCGAGTCGTATTGCCACTGGGCGCGCTCCACTTCATTGTCATAATGATTGTAGACCACGTCCTGAATGACCGCGATGCCTCGCCGGTGGCACTCGCGCACGAAATGGCGGTATTTGTCGCGACCCCCAGCACTGGATTCGACACAGAAGTGGTGACTGTCGCCATAGCCCCAAGCGATACTGCCTGAAAACTCCGCCATGGGCAGCAGTTCAACGGCGTTTATGCCGAGATCAACTACATGATCCAGGAGGGCCAGCGCGTCACTCAAATCGCCGGGGCCGGCTTTGCCAAACCCCAATGAGCCGACGTGCAACTCGTAAATGACGAGGTCTTCGATGCGGGTGGGAACCGGCAGACCGCGCGTGAATTCCGTTGCCCAGAATTCCTCCGACGGGATGAGATCCGGCGCTTCTCCCGGAGACGTGGATTCGAAACCGCGGCGGACCACATCGGGATCAATCACCATGCTGCAACTCACGGTGCCGTCCAAGGTATCCACCGTTCCCGGCCAAGTGGCCTTTACGGGATTGATGGCGCCTTTGCCGAGTTGGCTGCGGGAAAAAATATCGGTGCGATAGACGGTCTGCCCTTGAGCGTTCAGGATTTGATACATGTACGGTAGGCCCTTGAAAGTTTCAAAATCCCCCTGTGGGCCGCCTTCCCAAATACCGTCAGTCAAGCGGGAAAGAGCGACCACCGGCTGCGCGGGATCAACCCCGGTGCCGTCATTGGCAATGTAGCCATTGGCCGGCCTTCCGAAGACCACGTTCACACTTCGCGCGTTGGGCGCCCAAACGGCAAAACGCAGGCTGGCTGCGGCGCGTCCTACCGCGAAGTGTTTGTTGGCTCCTAAGTGACGCCCGCAAGTGAAGTAGTAGCGTTCGACTTGTGGCGCGCCTCCCCCACGATTGAGTCGAAACTGTCGATAGCGCTCAACGGAATTGACATCCTGTACTTCGGTCGGAATGCCCCAGAAATTGCTGCCCTGCGGCCCGTCGAGGACCACGCCCCACGTAAACGTCCTGTCCTGATCGGCAAGTTCAAGCGAGATCGAGGCTTTAAAGATCGGGCATCCATCTTCCCCGACTTCCTCCTCCATCGGAGATTCTGTCCAGTCTTCCGAATATCGGCCATTGCCGTCCCAACTCCCGCGCAAGCGGGGATTGCGAAAGATCGCCCGCTTCAAACCGGTGACGAATTGAAACTCCACCTTCTGTACGGCCATGGCGATTCCTCTCCATTCAGTTATGCCCTTTAGTTACGATCAAGGTTCTTTCATGCATCAAGCCCCGTACCGCACGACCGGATGCCGGACGAGGCTGTGGGAAAACACTTTGAGGGGTCGAGCAAATCATTTTCACTGGTCGCTTGCCCCTTCCCACGTGAGAGATCGTTGAATACAGCGCGTTCTGATGGGTCGTTTGTTGTTCATCACGGCCTCATCTTTTCGACAGGAGTTTTTCTACAGCCTCAACACCCCGGTTCAGCGGCGGCGAGCAAGTGCCGTCCGCTGCAACCGGATGTTAGATGCGTTGGAACATCGTCACCCGCAATCCAAGCGAACTATTTCAAGGACAGGGAGTTCCAGTCCGGTGACTGCCTTTCGTCATCGCGGCGCTCGTCGGTGGGTGGCTGCTCCTTATCGCTGTCACCAAGTCTGTACCAGACGATGTTCGAATCCGCCTGAGCAAGTTGCGTGGCGTTGATGATGTGTGCCTGGAACGCGTACGTCGCGCCCTTACGCTGAGTTACGCCGGGCTTCTTGTTTTTCTTCGCCAGATCGAACACGGTACTAAAACGACCGTTCTCGTCGGTCCTCGCGTTCGCGGCAACGACGGAGCCGTCGGGTCGCGTCATGTCGACGCGAAGCTGCTGGCCGGTGATGTGCGGCGCGACGACGCCGAAGACCCGGACCACGTCTTCCTTTTCGGGGCGCACCTTGTCATCGAGCTTGACATCGGAGCGATGCTTCGGCGTGACGCTCGCCAGGATGCCTCCGATGGGCGCGAGCCATGAACCAGGGTAACCCGTCATGTCTAGCTTCTGCGAATAGACGCGCGGCACACGGCCGAACAGTCGGACATCGGCTTTGCGCTGCTTCATTTCGCGAATGTCTATTAGTGGAATGACGAGCAAGTCAAGTTTTCGCTCGGCTAGGCCATCAAGCCACAACCAGCGGTGCGGGAAGTACACGTAGTAGCCGTAAGGCACTCCTTGCAGCGAGATCATCACCAACGAGCGCTCCTTGAGCGGGTTGCGCACCGCGACCGTCATCACGACAGGCTCGGGCACCGAACCCGCCGCCGGCTGGAATATGAACACGTTTTCCTGCGCGGAGTTGTTGCCGGTGGTCACCTCGCCGAGTTGCGGTGAAATCGCGACTTTCAGGCAGGTGTGCTCGCCCACCAGCGGCACCCAGTTCACCTGGCGGGTCACCGAACCGTTTGCCGGAATCGTCGCAACGGAATAGGTGGAAAGTGGCGCCCAATTGCCGTTATCGCCAACACCAGGCGGCTCGACTGCGTAGTGAGTGACCTTGACATTGTTCGCGGCGGCTGTGCCGTCGTTGCGGATGCGCGCCTCGAAGCGGTTGACTTCAAGGGGACGTGGGGCATCGCCGTTGCCGACCGGGTTTCCCGCGGAGTCGGTGTTGTCGTACGTACCGAACGGATTGCGGTCGATCCAGATATCCCGCGTTTCCCAACCGGGCCCCCACGGCTCGATGCGCAGGTCGAAGTCCCCGCCCGGCGTATCCGCGATGACCTGCGCCCATTCGATGCGCACACGGCAAACGCGCGGCCGCGTCTGGATGTTGTCGTTGACGACGAGGATTCTCAAGGTACGCAGCGGATCGACCGCCTCGTCGCCTGCGACCATAACGCGCGTCTGTTCCTGCAGTAGCGTGATGAGCCGGGTTTGATGGTTGTTATTCAACTCGCCTGTGATCACCTTAGTCACCAGCACTCCGCCGTCGGGGACGCCGCCCATCGGCAGCGAGATGTTCGCGTCGAAGATCTGTGGGTTGACTGCCGCAGGGTCGGGGCGCTGGCGTACCTCGACGAAGTAGTAAAGGCCGTCGCTCACCTTGATCCGAACCAGGTGGTAGCGGCTCGCATTTGCATCCTGGGTCAATGCGTGCGCGACCAGGTCGTATTCCTGCGAGAATGGATTGCGGTCCCAGACGAGGTCGACGATGTTCGCACCGTTGTACCATCCGAGTTGGTGCATGAAGAAGGCAGAGAACAGAGGGTGGGAGTCGTGGTTGCCCATCATCTCGAAGTTTTGCACCGTCGCTTCGGACGCATCGATCAGATCGCTGCTGTAGACGTCTTCGCCGAGCGCCAGCCCGCCGTCGACGAGGTTGTGTCCGAACTCGTGGGCGGCGCGCCCCCAGTCCGCATCGTGCCGCTGAGCGATCAGGCCCAACGGATTGATGGTGGTGATGTTGATCGAGACGCCGGCCCCGTCGTCGTAGGCGAAGTTGGTCTGGCTCCATCCGCCCCAAGCGCGCACGCTAAAACCCGGCATGTAGACCGACGCCACCATGACAGAAAAGTTGTTCAGGTCGAAGCCCTGATCGACCGCGCCCTGCGCGCACTCAGCCATCAGTTGGTCGAGGACGGCGCCGTCGATGTTCGGGTAGCCAGCGGCGCCATTGGCACGGTGGTAGTAGTCGGCGTTGCTCAAAAGTGCAACGAAGTTCGTGACATCTACCTGCGCGTTCAGTTGCCCGTAGCTCGCCTGGTCGTAGAACGCAGTCACGTCCGCGAACGTATCTACCACATCCTGCCGAGTGTTACCCGCATTGGGAGGCACCAGGTCGGTCGGATTGCATACGACTACCAGGATACGTGCGGTCCCTGTTGGCGGGACCGTCCCCGCCGCCGGCGCATCACCTGTTCCGGCACCTGCGTATGAGTAGGGTGGACCGTCATCGCCGGCACTTGGTTTGGGCCAGGGTAGCGCATCGAAGTCGCGCGGCCCACTGCCCGTCACGCCATCGACAGTGACGTTGACCGCCCCGGTGCGTGTCTGGTGATGGGTGATGACCGTCAGGCGGTTGGGTTCGGCCGCGATCACCCGAGCCGGTTTGCCTCCCACCTCCACGTGGTTGCCCTGCCGTTCCTCGGCGAAGCCACTGCCGGCGATGACCATGAGCGTGCCCGCGTAGCCCCGCCAGGGCTGGAAGTCAACAATCGTCGGGCCGCTTGGCGGTAGGGTGTACAGGTCAAGAAACCGGCCCAGCCTATAACGGTCGAGCAGATGATCGGCGATCCTGAGCGACGTGTGCCTAAGTTGAAGTTCCGGTAGTCCTGCCATGATTGTCTCCTTTTCTGGCATCTAACTAGTGAGTATTCTGAAAAGCATAGTACGCGAAGTTGGCTCGCACATTTCTCTGTGATTGTCGTGGCGGTTCAAAGGCTTCTCCACGTTGCCCACAGGGTCAGATTGGCGTGTATAGCTGCGAGGGACTCACCCCTTGCCCAAGTGCATCGCTGGACTGCGTACACCTTTTACACCCCGATTCAAAAGGTGCGTGTCGATCATATTCGTTCGTACGTCAGTATGCCCAAGCAACTCCTGGACCGTGCGAATGTCGTAGCCACTTCCAACAGATGCGTATCGAAGTAGTGGTTGATACCGAGAGATTGGAACCTCCCACGAATGAAACAACGCCCTAAAAAGGTTGGCCTAGCGAGCAGGCAGCAAAGAACATCACGCACGAACAAGGAGACGGCTATGGGATCAATGCATGTAAACTGGAAGACCTCCTCCTAGCCTCAAGGCCGAATCATTTCGTCTCTCCTCAGAATCGGTTCCGATACACACCGTTCGCTCTCAAAGACCCTCCCTATTCAAAAGTTACGTATATCCGAGTCAACATGAGCGGTGTCCCATCGGCATGAGAGTTGCTGATCGACTTGTGCATCATAGGATACACACGGTGAAGGAGGAATTCGCCATGGAGGGAACGGTGCCCATGTTGTCCGAACAGGATCCCCAGATACTCTGGAGAGAACCACGGCGGTCTGTACGAGCGGTTGTGGATTTTCGCATGATCGTCGCGGACAAGGCAGGACTCGCCAGTGGGCAGATGATCGATATGACGATGAGAGGCTGTGGACTACGCCTCACGAAACCCCTCACACGTGGGCAGTACCTGACGCTCAAGGTGTATCCGAACGACGGGACCGCGTCCGTGCAGTGTGATGTCGCGCAGGTGCAGTGGGTCGAAAAGGACCGGGCGGGTGTCGTCCTTCTGTGGATGTCGCGTGAGAATGAGCGTCGGCTGCACCGACTCTGCGGCGATCGGTTCACATTCGAGATCAGGGACTAGATGCTCACGCAGTAAAAAACGATGTCGGGAAATAATTCCTGATAATTCGCTCAACGCGGACGTTCAAAAGCGGCGGTTCGTTCTGCTATTGAACGCTGGGTAGCTCAAACGTTGAGGCTGTAGAACCCCCCTGTCGAAAAAATGAGACCGTGAAGAACAACAAGCGCCCCATCAGATCGCGCTGTATTCAACAATCTCTAAGGTGGGAAGGGGCAAGCGACCACCGAAAACGATATACTCCAAAAATTAAGGTGTTTTTCTACCGCCTCGTTAGGCGGCGACTCAACGACCACCGTCCGATATCGGCCAATTGCTGCCGGTCACGGTTCTAGAATGCAGACACCCATAAGAATAGTCGCTCTAGCACGACAACTGAATCAAGTCCGAAGCCGCCTGTTTTTTTGTAAGCGAATCACTGTAATGGCTCGACGCCGGGAACACCCACTGCCAGCCCCACTCCTTGCCCGCGTTAGTCCGCATTATTCATGACCGTTCGTGGCGAAATCCCTAAGCCGCGTCGCGAGCCCGCCGGCCAAAGGCTTGTCGCAGCAGAGGCGGCCTGGTCTATCCCTACGTGCGACTGTTAAATGACTACCGCTGTATAGTTGGGCCTTGTGTGCGGGGAGGGTGCGGAAGGAGGAGACCCGCCACTCGCCGTCCCAGGCCGCTAGACAATAGTGTACCTAATCGTCACCTTGTTCTTTGCCCTCATTCTCCACAGAAGTTTCTTTGATAATGCCCCCTTCTGCTACAACACAGACTCGCTCGTGAAATCCTTCCCAGCACCTATTCAAGTAGCAATACTAATGTATTTCGGAAGAGCCTAACATCTCCTTTCTCTTTTTCGATGGCATTCTTCTTGCTCCATTAAAATGAAATCTGATCAATCAGCAACCTCATAAAGGTTCTGCCGATGTCAATTAGTGGGAAGCGAACAACATCCAGGTCGAGTTCGAATCGTCTGACATTGAAACTCGCTCATGTGAAAAATAATGGAACGAAAAAGTGGAGGAGTGCCCCCTGGAGGAGCAAGATGAACGGAGTAAAACTGGACCTGTAATGTGGATATTCCCTCGCGCGAGAGAGGGACCAACGCACACTAACAATTCGGCTGCCGTCAAACCAACTTCAAGAGGGGCTCTCAAAAGGAGACGATCATGAAATCCATTTCCGTTGCATTCAGCATGAGCCTTATCCTGCTACTCACCGGCTGTGGATTTTTTTCAAAAATCCATCACCTCCCGGCCCATCCGAACAAAACTACGCCGGTCTTTACCCCCTTACCAGACCAAAAGACCCTCGTCGGGATTGCGGTGTCCGGAGGCGGCAGCCGAGCTGCCACTTTTGCAGCCGGAGCCCTCGAAGCGCTGGCGGACATTCGCATTCTAGAAGGGGAGCAGCCACGGAGTGTGCTGGAAAAGGTGACCCATATGTCCAGCGTATCCGGCGGCAGCCTCGCGACCGCCTACTATGCCCTCAAGAAACCGTCGAGGTCCGAACCTGTCTTAACTGGACAGGGACTCTCCCCTGCTTACGAGCGTTTTTTCTCCACCTTCAAGAGCGACATGCAGCTGAACTTTCAGGGCAAAGCCCTGACCAGGCAAATCATAAACTTCCGCGCATTCAATCCCACCAAGTCCGCCTACTCCTTTGCAGAGGTCTGGGACGCCAATTTCTTTCACGATGCCAACCTTTCCGATCTCTACGAACGGGAGAAGACCGGCGATGCCCCTCAAGTCATATTCAACGGCACGATCTACAATAGCGGGCGACGCCTTGTCCTGACCACGCTGCCCCCCTCTGATTTTTCATATGAATTCACTAAGGACCTGCGTGCAAAGCTGATGGAGAAAGGCGCCCAGTTCACCAAGGAGGGGCGAGCCAGCTTCGACAAGAGCCTCAAACGGGCGAAGGACCAGTTTATCCCGCAGACATTTGAAGACCTGGCAGCAAACCATCGAAGCCTTCCCGTTTCTCTGGCCGTGGCCACCAGCGCATCGTTCCCGCCGGTTGTAGGACCAGTCACCTATCAAACAGATGGGACCGACACCTATACCCATGTGGGAGACGGTGGCCTCTTCGACAACCTCGGCACAGAGTCGTTAACCACCCTCTTCCTCAATAAATTGCACCCGAGTCGTGCCACCTCCAATAAAGCGCTCATCCTCGTTATCGATGCGTCCTATCCGTTCGAGGAAGGCAACACCGATCTGGATCAGGAAGAGAAGGGCTTCAAGGTCTTCATCCAGGACCCTTCGCGCATCGTAGGCATCATGGAGGAACGAGCCAATGCCTACCAGGCGATGCTCTGGCATAGCCTGCGGACGGAAAGCGCCTTGCTCCCCGACTACGATCATTTGAAACTCGTCATTCTCAGGCACACAGAGGCCGAGTGGACGAAAGATGATCCAATTCCTGCAGCCTGTCCGAGCACACTGACCCCCGAAGAGATCGTCAAGACGATCCGGCAGATTCCCACGCTCTTCAAAATTGAAGAACCTTGTCACGGCGCGCTCCTGATCACGGCAGCCCACAAAGTCGTGGAGAAGCAACGGCAACGCATCGTGGATTTTCTTCAGAAGGCCCCGTAAGGGGGATCCTTTCAGGGGAATGAGAAACGGCTGCGAATCGAGTGGAGACGTACGATGACCAACATATCATCTGAGCATGATTCATTCTGTCTCAGTGACGTACTGGCCGAAGAATATGAAAAGCTGCACGGCACTCAGATTGAGCTTCCCCCATCCGCACCGAAAGGCTCCTCTAAAGAGGAAGCACAAAGAAAAGAAAAAGAGCGGCTCGATATAGTCTACAAGTCTATCCATCATCTCACCCCCAAACGCTGCGCGCTCTGCTTTTCCGGCGGTGGCATTCGCAGTGCGACTGTAGGGCTTGGCGTCCTGCAGAGCTTGGCTCGTGTCGGACTCCTGCAGAAATTCGATTTCCTGTCGACTGTGTCCGGTGGCGGCTACATCGGGAGTTGGTTGAGTGCCTGGGCCTATCGCCATCCAAAAGGTCTCGCGGGCGTGTGCGAAGAATTGAACGCCAGACCCAACTCTTCCACAGCATCAGAGCCGCCACCGATTGGCTGGTTACGTTCTTACAGCAACTACTTGAGCCCCAAACTTGGGTGGCTATCTGCGGACAGCTGGACCCTCATCGGCACCTATCTTCGCAACCTGACCCTCAACTGGCTGGTCCTGATTCCCTTTCTAATCGCGATCCTGGCTCTCCCCCGTCTGGCTGTGTCGCTCGTTCATCACAGAATGCCTGGCAGTGGAATTCAAACCTTCTCACTCTGGAGCGGAGTGCTCTGCGCCATCGCTTCGCTGCTGTACATCCATCTCTACCGTCCAGGACTGCGAAAGTTTCGACTTCGTGAAGATGGCACTCCGAAAGGATGGGAACGGTTCACGTCGCAATCCCAGTTCCTCTTGTGCTGTCTCGCCCCACTCGTGCTGTGTGCGTTTCTCTTCACAATGAATTGGGCCTGGTACCGAAACCAGGACACCGAACAGTTCGAACGGTATGAGCAGGCGCTGATGAAATCGACGGCGTTTCTGCAGCTGACGGCCGAAATGATTCCGTCCCCCCCCACTTTCCCGGAACTGCCTCATCGACTCGACACATTGACCTGGCAGGGCTATTCAAGCTCAACCCTCTTCATGCTTGGTGGAGCCGCGTTACACAGCGTCAGCTGGATCATCGCATTTATCCTTCTGAGACGTTTTCGACAGGATCGGCTAAAAGCGTTCAGGGAGCTCGTTGTCGTGGGTGTGACCGGTGTAACCGGCGGCGGCCTGCTCTGGCTGAGCATGGATCTCTTGCTCCCGCAAGCGCCCGTGTCTTCCTACCCCGAATGGTACGGAGTCCTCGCCGTTCCCGCCTTTCTGGGCGTTTTCCTGGTGGTGGCAGCGCTCTTCATCGGCTTGTCGAGTCGCCTCACGGACGATCAGGACCGTGAATGGTGGGGCCGCTCAGGCTCATGGAAGCTGCTTGTCGCGGGCGGGTGGGCCGCAGTCGCCGGCCTGGTCGCGCTGGGTCCAAGCGGTCTGGCGGCACTCTATGCGAATGAACATGCACGACTCGTCGAACTCATGGGCGGCGCGGCCGGCATCCTCTCCGCGCTGACTTCCGTATTGCTCGGATCCAGCTCCTCAACTTCGGCCACCGAAGAAATGAGCTCCAGGCGGCTATCCCCATGGAGAGACCTCGCGAGTAAACTCGCTGCGCCTATTTTCATCCTCGTATTCTTGTTGTTTCTGGCCATCCTCACCAGCCAAGCCATTGTAAAGTTTGCCACTGCCTGGAATCTCGATATTGCCTGGGACCATGTCGGGTTACATCTCCCGAACGATCCCTGGCGCCATATCAACGTCATTCACAATACCCCTGTCTGGTTAGTCTCCGGAGTCATTGTCAGCGCGGGACTCTTCGGCTGTTTCTGGGCTTTCGTGATCAACATCAATAAATTTTCTCTGCATTCGGTCTATCGCAATCGACTGATCCGAGCCTATCTCGGCGCGTCCCGCCACAAGGACTACCAGGACGGAGCACGCAGCCCTAACCAATTTACCGACTTCGACGCGGACGATAACATCCAGATGAGCAAACTGGCCGAGCGACAAAACGACGGGACGCTTCGCAAACCCTTCCACATCGTCAACATTGCACTGAACCTGGTCAATGCCAAACGGCTGGATTGGCAACAACGCAAAGCACAGTCCTTTACCGTCAGTGCCCTTCACAGTGGAAGCTGGAACTTGGGCTATCGAACCTCCAAGGAGTACGGCAGGAATAAAAAGAATAAACTGGTCGGTCGGTCGATTACGCTCGGAACCGCGCTGGCCATTTCCGGCGCCGCTGTCAGCCCCAACATGGGATGCCATTCCTCGCCGGTCGTCAGCTTCCTGCTGACGCTCTTCAACGTTCGCCTCGGTTGGTGGCTCGGAAATCCCGGACCGGCCGGGGACATGAAGACCTTACTTTCGAGGCGCCCTACCTATCAAACCGCTTGTCCCAGCTTTGCGGTCGCCCCGCTCCTCGCCGAAACCTTTGGGAAGACCGATGCAAACCACCCCTACGTGTACCTCTCCGATGGGGGGCACTTCGAAAATCTCGGCCTCTACGAAATGGTCTTGCGCCGCTGCCACTTTATTCTCGTCGTCGACGCCGGTTGCGATGAAAATTGGACGTTTCAGGACATGGGAAACGCCATCAGAAAAATTCGCATCGATCAAGGCATCGACATCGATATCAATCTGGACATGCTGCAGCGCCCCGCTAACTCCCGTTACAGCCGATGGCATCATGCCATCGGGACGATCCGCTACGACAAGGTCGACGCAGGAGCGCCCGTCGGTACGCTCCTGTATGTGAAAATGTCCTTGACGGGTGACGAACCTCCGGACGTCGAGGAATATGCCAAGCAACACGAAGGCTTCCCCCACGAATCAACAGCCGATCAGTTTTTCGATGAGTCACAATTTGAATCGTACCGCCGCCTCGGGCAACACATGGGGAGAGAAGTGTTCCGAGTACTGGAACGCAAGGAGGATCAAGACATGTCACAAGTCTGTTCCATCCTCCGGTCCCATTGGATCGCGAACCCGCCAGGCATTCACGACTCCTTCCTGCAGGAAACCCGGAGCTTAATCGAGTTGGAACGAACGCTTCGCGAGGATCCCATGCTCGCGCGCTACGACCTGGAGCTCTATCCGGAACTGCAGACCCTCTTCGGCATGGACCCCACGGCCCTTCCGGCTCTTGATCCACGCGCAGCCCTGCATCTCTGCAATGAACAGATACAACTGATGGAAAACGTGTTCTTAGCGGTCAAGCTTGACGAGTTTCATGCCCATCCGCTCAATCGTGGCTGGATGAATCTTTTCCGTCGATGGACCGCCTCTGCCCAATTCCGCGTGCTGTGGCCCACAGTTCGCGGATCCTTTAGCCGTCTTTTCATCGACTTCGCCGAGACCCATCTCCATCTGGAGGTTCCCATCTTGGTCGTCCGTTGCGTCCCTCCCGATGCAGTGCGAGCCACCTTGCTTCACGAGTATGGACTCGAATGGCCCCATCAGCTGGGGCAATTGACACATGCGCTCAACCAGCCATTGCTTTTAGGAGTCGGCAATGCTGCTCAGCCGGCGATCTGGCTTGCGGCAGGAAACGACAGCCAACCTCCGAAAGACTGCTGGGGAATGGCTGTAGCCTATGAAGATGGTGACAATGCCTTACGGCTGAGCGTCTGGGTCAGACTGGCCTATCGGAACCTCGGTATTGGTGGCAAGCTACTTCAAAAAGCATTGTCGGAATTGAAGACACACTATGCAGGACGGGAGTTGCTGATAGACCTCGGGCAGGATAATCCCAGCATGAAAGGTTTTCAACAACAGAAAGCGGCTTGGCTCTGGTTCTACGAACGGGCAGGATTCACGCGCGATCGATCAGAACCGGCACGGTTGCGTATGCAAAAAATAATATAGCGGAATCAAAGTGCAGAAGATTCACGTCAGTGTCTTTGAGCGAATCGCTAACGGTACAGACGGGCATGCCCCGGGTAATATTCCCTTCGGCTGCAAGGTTGTCACAACGCAAAGCTCCACTCCGGGAGAATCCTCGTCCTGGCCGGCTCAAGCAGCGCTCGAAGCAATACAGCAAGAGATCGCTCAGCCAGAGCCGCCAGCGGACGATTCCCTCATGGATACAGTGCAGCTCACGGTTTGGAGTGGAATACTGTCGTACTATGCATTTCTCGGATCGACAGTGCTCGCACTCTGATGGCTGTATAACCCTCCATCGTTCCTGGGAAATGCACACGGCACTTCTTGGGCAAGAGGCCTTGTGGTGGTACTGTTTGCCGTGGTTGGCGGGATCATCATGGCCTGGTCAGTCTACCTAGCTGATAATACGGTTGATGCCACATGCTCGAGTTTCTGGGACATATTGACAAAAAATTATGCGAACTCCTCCATGACCAGGATGGGAAGTACACCCACGTTGGTTATATGCTCCCGGCACACGCGCCCTCGGAAGTGGGGGATAGGGAGACGACAACCATCCTTCTTTCTCGCAGAACGCGCACGACGAAAAAAGTGGAATGACTCCGGGCTCATCCCTTGCTCCCGGAGTGCGCACGATCGGGATGTGGTCGCTCAAGGGCTGCAGTGGGATCAACACCAGTGCCATGCCAAGAGAGAGAAGCAAGCGAGCTTGGAGGGATCGGGTAAAAAGGTAAGGGGTGTCCGATGTGCATAGTGAAGGGCAGCCCGGCGACTCCCTTGGACGAGAAGGTGAGATGATGCAAAGAAGGAAACAGGAGCGCCTCGTTTGACGCGTGCATTCGGGCCACCAGCCAGCGCGTCTGGTGCAACATGATCTCGGTTATCACCAACAAAGGGGTACTCGCGTGCAGGGTGGGGTTGAAGCATATTCAAAGCGCCTGTGCGTGTTGTTCCCGCAACGGCTACTCAAACAGCTGGCTGGCAGGATCTATCTGATTGAAGACGGGCGGCCGCTGCACAGATCTGGTAACGCCATGAGCATTACAGCTAACGGCTTGTCGCAGTTGCGGCGGATTCGGTTACCGGCTACGGCTCGGAACTGCCCCCCCCTGATGAATGGTTTAATCCCGACGTCAAGACTAATGGACTCGGAAAGAGGCGGCCGACCAACCGAACCAAACTCATGACGCATTGTGCGCAGGCATTTGTATCGGCGCCAGAAGCAACCGCTGGTGTTCACCAATCTGTTTTGCGAGAAACATGTCCGAGATGCCGCTCAATGAACTACGCACTATTTGGTGGCCGGCTCAGTATAGTTCATATGTGGAGTCATAGTTGCAAAGGTTTAGATAGAAAAGGGAGGTTCTGGCATGGAACCTAAGAACATTGATCCGATGGGCTCCTTCGAGTTGGCGCTAAAGGTCGAGCGTGCGAAGGCAAGTCTAGCTGCTGGCGATTATGGAGAGGCTAAGAGCATCTTCAGCGAAATTCTCGACCAAGCGCACCAGCCGGGTAGCAGCATATCTCAAAAGCAAGTTGCTTCCGCGGCGTGCATACTGATGGATTGCCACCATCGCTTGGGCGAAATTTCAGCCGGTGATGATGCGGCCGCAATTCTAGTCGACGTCGGTCGAACCTCCGACGATCCGGAAATCATCGAGCAGGCGGCGATGGGTTCGCAGGTGCATGGCCTAAGGTTGTTAGAGAAAAGCGGTCCGCAAGCGGCGGAGACCTGGCTTGCTGCAGCAGTGGAGCTCGGACGGAGGTCGGACAGAAGCGACGGTCTCCTGGCAGCGGTATTGGCCCGGGCCGCGCTCCTTAACTGTTTCAAAGGCGAAGACCGTGAGGCCGCGTGGAGTGCCGGGTTGGCAGAAGTTGCAGAACTCGCCCGCAGGAGCAGCGACCCCACTGCGCTCAACTATGCAGCTGGTTGCGCTATCCAGGCCGGGTATATCGCAAGGGGTGCAGGGGACTGGAAGCAAGCGCAAAATCGTTTTCGACTAGCCATTCTATTGGGCGGTGAGAGCCACTCACCGGAAGGCCTCATACTTGGAGCAAGCGCGGCAGGTAGACTTGCCGCGGACCTCCTCGCGAAAGGCAGCAAATGGAGGGTGCGTAAATATTTGCGACTCATCGATACGTTCACACGGTCTGCTGATACCCCCTCGGGCTTGGATGTAGCCGCCGGAGTGCATTTACTCCTCGCCACGACGCGGGCCAAAGGGGAAGCAGCCTTGGCTTCTTATCGGGAGGCCATGCAGCTCGGGCGCGCCAGTGGAACGCCCGTGGCACTTGAGATTGTCGCTGCTGCGGCTGTCAATGCCGCAGGGCTCATCAAGCAGGAAAGACAGCCAGAGGCGCGTACGTTTCTTACGGAGGCTATCGAAGCCGGCCGCGTGAGCAATAGACCACAAGCGCTTTATTATGCCTCGATTGCGGCTGGCAATCTCGCCGATATGCATGCGTATGCTGGAGAGTTTGAAGCCGCCGAGGAGCGGTTCCGGGAAGCCATCAAGCTGGCTTCAACCAGTGGGACCGCTGATGCTACTAAGAGCATTCCCCTCCTCGAAAAAGCTCTCAAAGACACAATCGAAGAACGCAGTGATACACCTAAAATCCGCAAAGGTGTGGTGGTGATTCACGGTATGGGGGAGCCGAAGCGGAATGCTTTGCTGCAAGCAGTGGTCAACCAGGTGGCATATTGGCTCTCGACTAACGTGCCGGTGCACGGTCTGTTTCGTAAGCCCGTTCCTTTCGACCTCACTCATGAGGATGGGCGATCGTTGGTGTCCATTCACCACGGGACCCAGCATTGGATATTCACGGAGGCCTTCTGGGCAAATCGGATACGCGTCCCTCAGTTCACGCCAACTGTCAAATGGACTGCGATTCGCTTCGCCAATCACCTTGGACGCCTCGCAAAGCATGCTCTCTTCAAGGCATTGCTCCCGACGATCCTTGGTGTCATCCAGCTTATGGCTCACCTTGTTTACGCGGTCGCAATGATGCCGTTTCTACTCCTGATTTTGCCGATCGCCCCGGGCCTTATTAGTGTCATTCGGGCTTGGCTCAACTGGCTATACGTAGTATTCATCCTAATGATTCCTGAAATAGAGGATCCGGATTCTCAATGTGAGGTGGCCCATGCCGCAATGCGCCGTTGGCGGAGCATCGGTCCGAACGCATTCGCTGCAGTCTCATGCCTGCTGGGTGGCATGGCGGTTTTTGCAATCGCCAAGTTCATACCGCTCTCGGATCGCACCTTCTGGGCCGTGCTCGCATACGTACTGCTCGGAACATTTCTCATGGCGCGGACAGTTGCAGACCGGCTTGCGGTCGATCCTGTAAACGCCGACGGCATGTCGGCTGCAATGTTCGAAGCAATGGGTAGTCCCCCTACCAAGTCCCGCTTCCTCAGGCTTCGTCTGCTGAAATTGCGGAGTTTCGCCGTATATCGCGACGTTTTCCACAACCTCATCACAGCTCCGGGTACCGCCGTGGTGCTGAGCCTGCAGCGCTGGCTACGAGCGAATGACGAAACAGTCCTCCTACGATACGTTGACTGGAACCTCGCTTTTCCAGAGACTGCCGAACGCCTCGCGCTCGGTCTCGTCTTATCGGCGCTCATTGTCTTCAGACTTCTCCATTCAGTGATGTCGGTCTGCCTGTACGCGTTGGGAGCCGCAATAATCTTCCCGCTGATGTTTGCCCTCTGGGTGTTCTCGCAATCCGCTGCGATCCGCGTTATGCCAAGAATCATTACACTTGTTAAGACCTGGCTGGATAATCTGCTCCTCGGTTCGCTCGGGGACATCAAGGTGTATATGGATGACGACGCGCAGGCCGCTAACGCGCGCGTGGAATTGGAGGAAGCGATAGATGAACTCAGCAAACGCTGCGACGAGATCCACATCATCGCACATTCGCTCGGGTCCGCAGTCAGTTATGAGACGCTCGTGAGTGCTGGAAACCAGGTGCGAATCTTAAAGGTGAAGTCGCTGGTGACAGTCGGCGCGATACTCCCGATGCTCTGGCGCATTAGCCCTCACCGCACCTCCTTCGATCAGCCACTGCCGGCTCACATTCGTTGGGTGAACCTCTGGGCACGTTTCGACCCCGCGGATTCCGGGCCGATCGACCGACAGACGCTCGAGCGCGCGAAACCGGACGCCCCACAGGAGACTCGGCCTCTAGGGATTTCGACCTTCTTCTTATTCCAGCCACTACCCGATCCCGAGCCGGGAGGCTTTAAAGAGGTGATTGTCAGCAACGAGGATGACCTCCTCCGCGACCACACGACGTACTGGCAAAACTTTCATGAAGTTGCGCCCCAGCTGGTGCGCAACATATGGGGGGAGGGCAGCTCTGATGCGACGGGCAATTTCCACCGGCAGGAAGGCATCCGCGCGTTTCGCCAGAAACTCCTTGTGCTATGCGTCTCCGGCCCGCCCCTCATCGCGTGGTACACATTTCCTATTGCGTTTTCTCTCTCCCTGGTCGGAACCTCTTACACGGGCGGCTCGCCTCTGCTCCATTCGTTATTTGTGGGCCTTACCACGCTCTTGGCCTCTCACGCACTTTGCTGGATTGGTAAGAAGGTGTTCTGGGAACGGAGTCTCATGAACCGACCCGTGTTCAGTGCCTGCGTACCACCGCCATCGCAAGAGTCGCGTGTCGTCCATATTGAATCGGTCGGGGCCGTTGAAGTTATTGGTGTGGGGGCCGGGAGGCATCTGCGTGTTTAGCATAAGATAGGCGGACATATAGAATCATTCGGATGATTCGCCCACTGCTGGGATAGCCCCCACATCCGTAACTGTCACCCTCAAAGAATACCGACTCTTGCACATGATCGGAAATTTGCTTGATCGCAGGTCCTTAAATCATTCAAGTGGAGTTGTGGCCATGACAAACCTCCTTGCTAGCGTGGTATTGCTTTCACTCATTCTTTCAGGGTGCAGCCAAAGTCTTCCTTATTATCTTGCAATTGGAACAATTTATCCTCCCTCTTCTAACGCCGGTTCTTCGGAGCTGATTGACCTTGCCTATCTGAACAACTTCGTAGGACATCAATGGAAGCGGCTTTGATTGAATACGCGGACAGCTGTATACCCCAGGGACGTTCGCGGTGTTGGTCAACACAAGCAAGAGCAACGTGCAGAAAACAATTACATTTCCCATGCACATCTTTATAAGACTGTCTGCAAACATTTGTTTGCGGAACAGGCGGAAGGATACGTCAAAGCCCTAGAAAACTCGACTTCTTCGCTCTTGATGATGAGAGAGGTTTTTGAACACGCTGCCCCGAACGACTAGGTAGGCAGAAAGAGGCGGAAGGTCGTTTTGAAGGTTCTATCTACTGTACGAAATGGTGAGCCGAACGAGAAGGGATAAGAACGCTGTAATTGCTCATCCTGGCGACAATTCTCATCAACTGGGTCGGCTCAAATCAATCAATACAACTATTTCTCCCATGCCAATATTGACACCACCCCGGATACAGCCTAGCCTTTCCCATATACAAAAAAACTTGTGAAAAAGTTTCATTTATTGTTTCAATAGATGTGCAACTACTGGTGTGATGCTGCGTGAACAACGACACATTTTGAAATCATGCAAACACATCTAGCGACACGAATGCTCAAAGGGAACAACAAACCAGACAAAGACGTGCAGGTCCTGTTCGCCGTTAAACCGGACAGAAAAGCGGTTCTGTTCATTCACGGATTCAGCGGCGATGCTATCAAGACCTGGTCAGATTTCCACGAGTTGTTGCCTGAAAGTCCGAATTCTTATGGACGAGACCTTTTCTTCTATGGGTACGACGGTCTGCGAGCCGAAATGAACGCCAGCGCATCGCTATTCAGAGATTTCCTGGAAAGGATGTTCAACAATACCGCCCAGTTTGTGAATGATAACCTGCCTCTAGCCGCCCAGAGGCCAGCGGGTTTCCTCTACGATGAACTAGTCATTGTGGCGCACTCCCTCGGCGCCGTAATCTCCCGGCGTGCGTTGCTGGATGCGACCAGAATGCGAGCGACATGGGTATCAAAGATCAAGCTGGTGCTGTATGCCCCGGCACATAAAGGCGCGAGCGTCGCGGACCTCGCGCTTGAAACCGCTAGTTCGTTCTCCTTTGTGCGATTGTTTAGTGCGCTGGCCAGATTTGAATCACCGTTAATTGACCAGCTCAAGCCAGGCTCGCCGGACCTTATGCGGCTGGTGGAGGAAACAGAAAACACTTGCGCCGGTGGAGCCAATTCCCATCTTGTCGCCTTCAAGGTAGTTATTGCCGAATATGAGAGGATCGTCCGCAACGAAACCTTTGCCAATGATCCGCCACCGGTGACTATTCCCGACACTACCCATATTAGCGTCTGCAAGCCCAGAAAAGACTTTCGTCTTCCGCTGCAGCATTTAGAGGAATGCCTGTGAACGTCCAAGATGCTAACTTTCAAGACTTGTTGGCGGCATACTACTTGGGTACGCCCGCCCAAGAGGCCGCAGAACATTTGTTAAAGGCTATACACGGCAAAGCCAACCTCCAGCTGACTAATTTACTCCGAGATTATCGCGATAGACAGGTCTATTCGGATCGCGAGATCAAGCTCCGAGCAGCAGTGGATAGGCTATTGATCTTCTACGACGTAATGGAGGTCGCGGCGTTGACGGAATTCATTCGCCCCCCCGACCGAACTGATTTCTGGAAAGAAACAGAATCGATTCTGGAGAATGCGCAGGTGCGGAAATACTACGTTGAATACTATCCGCTAAATCTCCCGCGGTTATTACTTTTGCGGATGAAGGGCAGGCACATCACAGTGGAGAAGGACGCGTACTTGCTCGTAAGTCTTTTCGTACAGTTCCTCGAACTTGATCGACGGTTCATGGCGGATCTGAATGATGGCGTCTTGTTGCGGATGTTGGATTCTTTCACGATTGATGGCCGCGGTTTCGATGATATGGTGGCCTTGATTGAACGGCAACAGGAATTCATCCAAAGGATTCTTCTGCCGCCGGATGAGCGAGAGATTGTAGACAAGGCGCTGCACGAATTCAGCCTTTTCATGCAGTTCAGCTTCGACCTGCACGACTTGCTGGCCCGGATGCGTGCCTGCCCATTACTGCAATCGGAGGTTTGGAATCACTATAACTATTGGTTTGGCATCATTGGTGAGCAACTCGAACGTGGGTTGGGACAAGCCTTGAATAAGTTTTTGACCTGGCGGCCAGGTAAAGATAATGATGAACAAGCGAAGGAGATTCAGGATTACGTAACTAAAGCAAGAACCGTCATCAAGGAATTGACTTCGCCGGATTTTGGCAAACCAGTGAAGGAACTATTAATGAAGATTTCGTAGCGGTGACATTAGCGATCAAAAATCTGATCCTTTTAAGGAACACTGCCTCTGTTGATCTGCCCCCTGTAAACCACAGATCTGAAGTTAGAGTTCAGGCTGATGGCCCACCTAGCGAAGCTTGACCACCCGACTCTTGGTACCAACCTGGTGCCAAATGTAGCCGACCTACCATGACCCATGCTGACGATGGGACATTCCTCTCCCTCACTTTTATCGACTGATTCGCCTTCTTGGGTGTGCTGGGTTAGGCGTTCGGAAGGACTCTTAATCACTGCTTTGAATGGGGCTACGTTCTGTGCACTTTCATCAGTCCCACCAGAACCAGAATCAGCGTTGACAGTTTGGTTGGGTTGGTTGCAGATTCGCGTAAACTTTGCCGCGTTTCGCCGCGATCTATGTCTGTAGGTGCTGGATATTCTTGAGAGGCCTGGGGGGCGATGAAATTCGCGGCGAAGATCAAGATAAAATAATGGAGCGGAGCCGGGTCAGATAGCTTTGTTTGTTTTGTGGGAGTCTAGGAGGAGTTTTAGGCTTCCCACCCTTCAGTAGGCCTGCACACCACCCCTGCGCTTGACCATTGCCATGATGGACAATGTATAGTTTGGCACCAACATGCTTGGGACTACAACTTAGCCCGCGCATTGTCATATTGTTAGGCCTTTTTCTCTACTACTACCTTGCGGGATTCTTGCCTGGCGCAAAGTCTAAGCGGATCAGTCCTCGAACACTACCGACAGCAAGCCGACCAGGACCGATCCAGGTAATGGTCGTGATGGCTTCGCCGACGTCGATCCTGCACAATTCTTTCAGTGAACTCGACCAGAAGCGCACGATCCGATCATCCCCGCCCGAAGCGAGCACGGGCTCTCCGCCGATGCTGCCGAAGCACACCGTGGAGATTTTCCCGACGTGAGCTGCTTGTGCTTTAACTTTCCGAGTCTGCATTTCCCACAGAGCCAGGACACCAGATGCGGTTCCGGCAGCGAGTAGGCTCTGGTTGGCAGCAGTGCCCATGGCAAGGCATTCGACATATTCTCCTTCTGTATGCGGGATGTACCATTCATCGTAACCAAACGGATGCTGTTCCGACGACTGCGCGCCCCATTCGGCGATCATGACCTTTCCGTACTTGCTCGCGAACGCGAACTGCAGCGAACCATCAGTGGCCGTAGCCGCCAAGCCATGCATGGTTTTGTCTTCTTCTCCCGCATGGAGCTGGTAGGCGAAGTGCGTCGGTATCGCCTGGCCAGTATCAAGATCCCAGACGCCAACCCTCCAGGCCCTATCGTTCTCGATGGTTATGAAAGCAAGGATCTGTCCACACCATCGGGCGATTCGCACGCGCGCCGGTTGACCAGGGATCGGAATCACGCGCACGCATGCGCCGGCCTTGGTGAGGTCGAGTAGGTGTATGGAGTTGCCCGTGATGGCTGCGACTAGCCAATCCCGATCGGGGACTGTCGCGATGTCGGTAACAGTTGACTCGAATTCATGTTTGTCTGGTATTCGTTCGATTTTTCGTTCCCACTTGATAACCCCGGTCGAGGCATCTAAAGCGACCACCTCGTCTCCCTTGGCCATGTACAGCTCGCTTGGCCTGCTTGCTGCGGTCGCCAAACTCCTGACCTTGAGGGGCCAAGGCTGGCTAGCTCCGGCCTGCTCGGCCTTGACCGCTTCGGCCAACAAGTCATCGACATCCCAGACGCGAATATGATCGTGGTCAGTGCTAAGCAATGTCGCACGGCCGTACAACGGAAATATGCTGCTGAATTGATTACCTTGGACTTGCACCTGTCTACCGAGCTTGGACGCGGTCAGCGAGAGGTCGTTATCAGCCACTCGGGGCTCGAGCCGCCGTACCGTGAGCTCATTGACGTGCACGTGGATGAGCAGCGGTTGTCGCTCATAGTTGTACAGCCACGCATGCATGCTGCGCTCCTCATGCTCATCCTCGAAGAGCAGACGGCACTTCTCCACATCCCAGACTTGGAGAGGACCCCAGCCGTTCTGGGAGATCACGATCGCATTTCGGCCGAAGAATCCGCCCTCTTCGATATAGTGCAGGGCTCCTGGACGATTGCGGGCGTCTTCCCATCTGACCGACAGATCTGCCAGCGACCAGAACTTCAACATGCTTAGATCGGTGGTGTCCCTGTCCTTCCATAAACTGTCACCCGCGGAGACAAGTACCCGATGACCGTCAGCTTGCACGACGTGAAGGCCATAGATCTTGGCCTTGGTCGCAGGTCGCTTCTCGATGATGGGATCGAGGTTCGGCAATGCGCGTACGACAAGGCTCAGGTCGGCGTGTGCCGTCACGCAGACCGGTTCTCCATGGAGCTCGGTGAGGCACATCGCTATAACACGTGACTCGGGCAACATGTGGGATGGGGTGTCTGTTGAAGTAATCTCTTTGCTACTGGCATCCGCCGTCACAATGTTTTTCCTCGTCGCGACGTGCAAAACGCCTATGTGACCGCTCGTCCAGGACACAACTAGGAGCGGCTCAGGCCCCGTGTCAGACAGAGCCAGGTGCGAGACAGCCTCCACTCCTTCCGGCCTCCACTCGACCAGCCGTTCGCCCCTTGCAATGTCCCAGACTTCCACGGCACCGTTTCTTCGCCCCGCCAGCGCAACGCTTCGGTTCTGTCCCCAGCGAGCGACGGCGAGCGTCAGGATCTCGCTGTTCCCCTTGCCGAAGAATTGGCTCGGAGTTATCGCAGCAGACCACTTGGCCCAAGTCGCACGCCATCCTCGGGATAGAGGAAGTCCTTCGATCCGATCAGCAAAGACTTTGAGGTCCCGCTGCCGGGCAACCAGCTCGAGATAAGATGCTGCCTCAGCTGGTGACTCGCCGCGAATGTGATGGACGGCTTCCCTGTACACAGCGGCGATATCACGCGGCACCTGATCGCCATGGTTTGAGATTGCGGACAAGAGCCGATTGGGATCGGCCGCCAGGAGATATAGGGGGTCGTTCACCAATTGGCCCAAGCGGCCACATCTCGCGGCATGCGTCGCGAGGTGCGCACGAATGTAGCGACTTGCGAGGAACCAGTCGGCGCCAGCGCCGCCGGCCCGGCGGGGAGGGGCTGCACGCAAGACTTTTGTGAAGGCCGCATCGACACTGCGCACTCGTCTTCCTTCGCGGAGCGTATCGGCAAGAGCCTGATGGTAGAGGCGGTACACGGAGCGACCGTCCTCCACACTCTCGAGGATAAATGCGCCAGCATGTTCCAGCACCCAACGAACGTCGTCGTCGTCATACCGCTGTCGCGCGATCGCGGTAGCAAGGGGAGCCCAGATGTTGTCCCAGGGTAGACCTTGACCTTCCGCGTATGCCAGCGGAAGTGCAATGTTGCGGACCATCACTTCCCTATCTCCAAATCGAGCCAAGTAGGTGTTGAATGCGCTGGCAACCCTGGTTGGAAAGGCCATGTTCGCGGGGGAATCTGGGTTCACCGGTCGCGGGCGCAACAGGAGATCTTCGACGATCAAGCGGGCCACGAAGAAGTTTGGATATGCCTTCTTGGCGACGGCCGCGGCGACGCGGTTGGCAAGAGCCTTCTTACCTGCATACGGCGTCGGCGCTCCACGCTCCTCGGCGCGGAGCAGTCGGGCCTTGACGTACTGTGCGATATCGTTATGTTCGGCATACTCAGGCCTGTCGATGTCGATGACTTCCGCCCCATGCAAGGCGTTGAGTAGATCTGCTCGGGTTCCCACCAGCAGCTTCACGGACTCGATCTCATTCAATGGTTGCAGCAATTGGGTGGCGATGGCCGCTGGCTCGGCTGCTTCATCCAGTGCGTCGACGACGACCCGCCTGGGACGGTCCGTGCGTCGGAGGTAGTCGAGAACGGCATCTGGTCGTGCTTCTACCTGAAGTAGGCGCGCGAATGAATCGATCACGTTCTGCAGGCTCTTACCCCTTGCGTGTATGGCGAGGTCGATTGGCACGAAGTCGAATCGCTCTGTTTCGGGGATGTTCTGGGGGCGAAGCTCGGGCAGGGAAAAGGTTACGAGGCGGGACAAGATCGCAGATTTTCCCGAGCCGGGTCGGCCGGTAATCACCCGGGTCCGACTATCACCTTCGTCGTTCAGAAATCCAAGGAGCTTGCTCAGCACTGCCTTTCGCCCTGAGAAGTAGAAGCCAGGCTGGCTGTCAAACTCCACTCCGCGAGCACGCGGTCCCCAGTGCTCACGGAACTCCTGGTCCGTGATCGCGCGCTGCGCCTCACTCGCCGGCACCGGCATACCGGTCGTGTTGACGAAGCTCGGATTGGGAAAGAACCGGGGCTCGTCGCTGCCCGAAAGCACATTGGACAACACCGCCTTGTGACTGCGGAGCTGCTTGTTAATTTCTGGCAAGATCTGGTCGGGGAACAGGTATTCCTGCTGCACATAGCGCTTCGACAAGTCCTCAATGGACGCGATCAGCGCCTTGGCGAGCGCGCCGGCTTGCGCCTCCTGCCTCGGTAGCGCAGCGCCCAGCAGGTAGAAGGAGTTGCCAGAGTTTTGTTGGAGCACGTTCGAGAGCTGCGAGACGAGTGATGCGGTTCCTCTGCCAGCGAAACATGTGTCGAGGATGACGAACAGGTTGCGCACACGCCGAGTCTGGCCATCGTCGCGAGGTGCGGTCACCATGTCGGCGAGCTGCTGAACGCTGAAAGCGGTCCCAACATACTGCGAAGGCATGAAGTCGGAGGTGAGGAGGTACAGGGAATTGGGCGCCACGACTTCTGCGTGACCCGTGTAATAGAACACGACCCAATCGGACGGGTCGCGTTCCGCTGCCCCGAACCACTTGTCCAGCGTTTTGCGCAGCTCATCGGCGGTCGGATTCTCAGCGAGAGGCTCGAGCTCACGCCGATAGCACTTGAGCGTTTCTTTGAAAAGGCGAACAACAGAGACGAGAACGCCGGAAAGCTGCGGACGTGCGTCCTTTGGCGACAGGTTCGGATAGGCGGAGGTCGCTGTCGCAATCAGGAGATGCTGGGCCATGGACTTCCCCTTCGTGCGCCGCCGACTTCAGACTGACAAACCGCGTCCGATCGCCACTCCTGCCTGCGGTGTATTGAGGTAGCGCGTCGAATCGTGTGCCTTCCATCCGCTGTCGATCAAGACGTCGGTAACGCGGCCTCCGAACAGGGGCGCAAGCTCCTTCTGCGCTGCCACAATGTCACCGCGGGCGGCAACGTTGGTCCAATGGGTCACGTTCCCAGGCCAGGTCCCGGTGCCCGCTGGGTTCGGCCGTGGTGTCAGCTTGTCGAAAACGACGTTGCGAATACCGAGCGGAGATCCGAGCGTCACCAGTGCCGCAACCTTTCCTGGTTTGGCGCAGACTGCTTCGTAGGCCACCACGGAACCTAGGGAGTGTCCGATTACCACCTTCGTGTCCGGCCCGATATGCTGCAGCACTCGGTCGAGGATCTTCTCGTGCAGCTCGGGATGGTTCAGATACGAGACAACCTGCTTGAGGTCGCCAAAGAACTGGAGCGGAACGTGATCCGCAAGGTACTTCGATTGCGCCAGCGCATTGACAGCGCGCTCAAGTAATCTTGGCGAACGGAACAGTGTCTCTCCGTATTCTTCGGGCGCGGGCACATTGGGGTCGGTCGTGGCTGCAGCTCGCCAGACCGTTTCGAGCAGTCGGGCCTCGTCGTCGCTCGCGTTCTCGAGATCGTCGAAGTCCACGAGTTCGCCGCTTCCAAGTGGAGCGTCGGGCCTGAATAGATCGCCATAGAATGGACAGAAACAATCGTCTTGAACGGGCAATGGTGTGTAGTGAGCCCGGTTTAGGCCGTCGCAGAGTGACGGATACCACGCGGCGCGTAGTTCCATTTCTCCCACGTATTGATTGCCGATCCCGTGCACGATGAGAATTTTCGGCATCACAACACCTCAGCCAGGATTATAATCCGGCCTCATAACTGATCTAGTGAAGAGCCGCATTTTGGAAAAACTGCATTCCTCTGTCAATCGTGAAGGCGCTGGTGAGCCAGGCAGGAATGTCGCTCGTCAGCGAAACATGTCGTACTGTCGTCTGGAGTCGGACCTTCGTCAGTATAATAGACGATTTTGGACTTATTGTGGAAATACTAATGAAGCTCGACGGTCGCCATGAGACTAACTTTTACTAACATGAACATCTCGAAATCATTGTGAGCCTTCCGCCTGCGCTCCGACCGCAACATGCTCCAGCTCCTGCCGGCGGCAGTACTCAACCAACAGGTGTCGGCCGATCAGATCCGGCAATCTCGAACAGTGCTTGAGGCGATCGTGCCCGGACACCGGTCCGATTGGAGCAAATTTGGCCCCTGCGAAGAGATCGTCGACCTTCTCGACGGGGCGGCGCCGTACTGCAGCGCGAAGCTCATCAGGCGGGCGATGACGTCGTACAGGCCGATCAATTCGGAGGAACAGTCTGGACCCTTCACGTGGAGAAAGAGTTCAGCCGGCCGTTCATTGTCATGGACGCTGAGGTAGAGCGTGCGCTGGCCAGCAACTCTGATTTTCTGCGTGATGTGATTGCGACGGTGGGGGAGGGCAAGGCGGGTGCTCACGAAGCCTGTCCTTTATCAAATCCTTGGTTGCGCCTGGTTGCGGATTCGCGTAAATTTTGCTCGATTTTGCCGCGATCTGCATCCGTAAATGCTTGATCTCCTTGACTATCAAGGGGGTCCGATGAAATTCGAAACCCGTCACTCACCGCTTCCTTTCCCACTCCCTTTTTGCTTCAAGCACCAGCTCAACAACGTCAGCCCAGGTATTGGCCCGTGGCGGGAGCAAATGTTCATTTGTAGAATTGGTGAAGACTATCGTTGCAAGTTCCTCCGCACGAAGTCGCTCAACATTCGCCGGTGAATCTTCAATATAAATATCCGCCCCCACCGCCGCCTTCTCTTGCATAAAGCACAAGTCCCAATAGGGAATGTCGTGATAATCGAGCCATTCAATAGTCTGACGAGCAGCGATTTGGTGGAAGAATTTTATAAAAAATCTATGTGTGATAACCCGGATCCGAATATCAGCTGCTGAAAGTTGCCTAAGCGCGGCTGGCGCGCCCGGCATCGGAGGCAAGATTTTAAACAAGTCTCTTTGTGTGACGGCGAAGCGATGAAGAGCCTCATACCCCCCCGGAGCCTTATCAATCTTCCATTCTGGTAAGCCCCATGACACACGTTCGGAAAGAGTGGCTACATCAACACCAAGCCACTCAGCTGCGATTGGACGTAGCCCCCTATAGAAATCAGCGCAAACGCCATCTAAATCAACGCCCAACACAAAACGCCTGACAGTAGGCATAAGACTTCTCCCTCTTAATGCTTTTTGGCAAGAAGGATGCGGCAAAGCGGAAAAGAATCCAATTGATGCGACATGGCTCCTCCTCTACAAGAAATCTCTTGCGTGAATAAAACGGCAAATACCGTAGGAAGAGTGACTAGGGTTTCTTCGAACAAGGTGGTGAGCCGAGAAAGACTCGAACTAGCCGAAAAATGGTCGTGTTGCGGAGCTACTTCCGACTCATTCCATCTCACTCGATCTCACTCCGTCTCAGGGCGCAAGTCGTGGACTTTCTGCTACAAAACCCGTGAAACCCCTGATAGTGCTGACGATGCTGAGATGGCCCTAAATCAAATCCCGGCTTCGATACTATACCCTACGGTGCAAGCATTCCCATGAATGTTCTTTCATTTACACCGTTAGAGAGCCCAATGTTAGAGACGAATTCAAGGCAACTGAGGTCTGGGCAGCCTGAGAGAAACATTCGATAATCGGCCACGCACTCACCCCCGTGTTGCTGAGCACGGTGTGTGGTTGAGACGCTCGACCTCCCGCCCGAGCTCATGGCGTTGCCGTTCAGGCACTGCCTCCTGTTGAAGCTGCTATTGATACTCCCGGAGAGCCGCGCCACGGTCTTGCTCCCAGAGCTGATCCGGCCGAGAGCCCGGATCCGCTGGGCCAAACATTTGGCTGCCCCCTGCCCACACACTGCCGCCCACCAAGAGCCCGAGCACGAATCCAAAAAGGATGTTCCGCATCGTAGGCCTCCCCCCTCTGGACCTCCACACTGCCTGTTTTATTCTACGACAGATCCGGTGAGCAGAGCGGGCGTGACCGCGGCGCGTGCGATGATACGAGAGGGATCACATCACACCTCACAGGAGCCCGCCATCATACTACTCAGTAGTCAGTAAATAAGACGACAGCAACGCCAATGAAACCCGCTTAGAATAAGGACAATAAAGACGTTGTGTTCTTCAAATTACCGACTTGTGAGTAACTCCGCGTGGCGGTTCGTGACTTGCACCGTCCCCGTGGCCAAGCGGCACACAGACACTCCCTTTGACTATGGGACAGGGTGGTCCAATTCCCACTTTCCCACCATCCGTCCCAGCACAGTCCCATTTGATTGTCTAACGTGGGATCAGTCAGGGGGTCGCGTCTCTGGCGTCATCGGGAGGGGAAGATATCTGGCACGCCACGAGGACTGATTCCTTACGACACGTGGAAGGAAGGACCGAGCTGAGCCGCCACCTCTTCCATCGTTGACGCAGAAGACTCGGGCGAGTAGAGCGTTCCCAGCAGTTCGGCAAACTGCTGCTTCCGCTCCAGCATGTCCTGCATCTCAGCGGTAACCTTAAAAGCGCTCAATGCGTCCAGATACTCGATCTTCCAGATCTGGAGCGCCTCGTGCTTCTTCGCTTCTCGGAGTCGGTCTCGTACGCATGCCGCCACGAAGACGATCTCCTCATGAAGGTCTTGAACGGCGACCACGATGTCCGTCAGACACGACATCCGTTGCGCGTGTGCCCAGTGCTTCCCATGCTCTAAATGGTACTCGATTAGCAACAACGCATGGGTCAGTTCGACTTCGGGTCGACGATTAACATACTCCCCGACCGGCACCATCCATCCCCCGCGCATCGTCTGATACGTGGCACACCGGATTCTCTCTTTTTCCATCTCGAGCGCCGCCGGTCCGAGTCGAGGCCATTCCTCGGCGAGCCGCCGTTCTCGTTCGTCAGCGGCCGAAATCGTTCCCGCCTGGATCCCCATCATGCGTCGTCGGAGCCGATTGGCCGCTGCCGTTGCCGCACGCCTGATGTCTTTGCTGCGCTGCTTCGGCGCAGGAATCGGCTGATGGAAGAGTCCATGGCCATCAATCACCGACAGGATGAACAGCACGTCCACGACGTCCGTGAGGCCATGGGCCGCAATCGCCTGTTTCACTCGCTCCGCATGCCGCAATTCCGTGGGTGCATACACCCACTTCTCCTCCGAGAGGAGCGGGTCTGTGCTGTCCGGCGATTCCTGCCCACTAATCTGCATGATTCTGCATTGACCTCCCTCCCCCTATCCCTGGTATGGAACAGGCTGGCGGTTATTGACATCGGATATGGCGGCTTGAGCGCGTTGCGCAAGGGAGAATCATCATGGTGCCAGACGGAAAACAAAGTCAAGAGTTTCGGAGTGACACCGGACAGAACGCGTCTGACGAGGGTCCATCCCCGGCTGCGAACATGATCCCACAGACCGTCTCTGCAGCGCATCTTCCCCTCGCTCGTCCAGATCCCCTTCGCGCCCCCTCCGTCCCGGTACCTTCCCGGCCTGCTCCTCTGAGGCAGGCCAAGCCGCGACGCAAGGGAGGATCGGGCTCCTTTCGACGACGGCGCATCGATCGTTCTATCCTTCGCTTTTGCGCCCAAGGCCCGATCGAAGTGTCCGGACTCATGGGCGAGATCGCCAGAGGGACCCTCTACCGACACATTGGAAAGCTGGTCCAATCCGGTGCCCTCAAGCAAGTCGGACGTTGCTACCACACCACCGCCGTGGGGCAGTGCTGGTTGGCTGAAGAAACGGCCCACATCGAGTGGAACCTGTTCAATCATCTGTACCCCCCCTTCGCCCTCATTCCGACTCCCTACCATAAGGCGTTGCTCGAGTTGCTCCTCGCGGCTGCGGTGGTACGTCACGCCGGCCTCCATGCGGACCATCTCTGCGCCTTTGTCGTGATGGGCGGCACGTTACGCTGGAAGACTTCCTTGGGTCGCATGGCCTGCGCCATGCTCGGCGTCGATCCGAGCGTAAGTCTGATCGATCTGGCGTCCGAAGCCGGCCGATCGGTGTTTGTCCGACGGACCAGCGATGGGCACCTGCTCTCGGAACGCAACGTGCTGTCGAGCCCCCTCGCCGTGTTCGATGATTTCCTGCAGGCCAGCGACGCGCTGCGAGCCGCCGTCGGACCCTTTCTGAGCGGCCGGCGCACGGTGCCGTATGAGAACGGGGTGATTGCCGTCGACTGCGTGACCCTCTTGACGATGAATCCGCGAGCGAAGGCGACGCTGGAGCAACAAACAACCTTGAATCCCGCCCAACTGCGGCGAGCGATCGTCTGTAATGTCGACGCGGTCCATCTGCCAGACCTGTCACTGACCGGCCATCGTGCAGTGGAGGCCGCTCTGCAGCACGGCCCGCTGACCCTGCCCGGGCTGCGAACCGACCTCCAAGAGCATCGGGCGGCCGTGGTGCAGTTGGTGCGTGACGTGGTTCGGCCAGAGATGCACGATCGGATCGATACCGAGATGCTGCGGATCCTCGCCGCAGGCATGTGCGGGTTCATTGATGATGACGAACGCGCGGTCCAACAGACGCTCTACAACGTCGGCTTGATGCTCGAGACCCTCGGCTGGGCCCGTTCCGGCTGGGTCACCGCCGTGAGTGAATTTTCCCTCCTGTGCCCCCGGCGCGACCCCATCGGGTTTCCGCACACTCGACCGACATCCACGCCAGAAACGGAAGACGCGAACGATCTCATTCTCATTAGGAGGACCTTTATGAATAATCAGAAATCGGACAGTGCCCCCTATACCCTTTCCGAGGAAACGCGCGCGCGGCTGATCTTGATGGCCGCTGAGGAACACATCACCTTCGCCCACGCGGCAGATGTGATGACCGATTACTATGACAGCGCCATGAAATCGTTTGGTGTCGGTCTTGAGGATCTGCACTCGATCCTGGCGCTGGGTAAAGAGTTAAAAGTGCGGGAGATCTCGGTGAAGTCCGTCAAAATGACGCTGGAATTCATCGCCTATTTGCGGGAGCACCAACTCGATGACGAAGACTTCGAAGCCGCTATCAGCCTGCTCGCACGCCTGCACCAGGTCGGGCTCACCGCCCAGGCTCCGGAGGTGACGCGCATCCTCGACGTGGCGAGCGATCTGGTCACCAGCGGCGTGCCCCCGATCGAAGTGGAACAGTGGCTCGCGCAACGGCCGAAGGCACCACGACGGTGAGGGATCAGTGACCACCACGCCTCCAAACCGACCGGATCAAGACCGTCCCTGCGTGCAGGATGGTGGCGTCGACTGCGCGCGCCAGCCTTCTGCGCCAGAGGAACAGGGTCTCGTCGCCGACGCGACGGGTCAGGACAGCCTCCCTGTCCTCGTGGGCCGATCGCGGCCAAGCCCCGACCCTCGGGCGCTGGCGCCGTGGGAGGCACCCGCAGAGCCAGGCTCGGAGGGACCGACACGGCTTGACGCCTGGGTGGTGCCCCCGCATACTCAGTCCCGGCGAACACAGGGTCGTGGTAGGGGCCAGAAAGGCCAAACCATGACGCAACCGTTAGTGGAACTGGTGGAGCAGTTTTGTCTGTATCAACTCAAACAGCGGGGCAGGACGAAAGGAGGCGTGGGGGCCACGCACTGGGTGCTCGAGCGATTTCTTCGGTTCGTGCGGCATCGCGTCGGGCGAAATGCCCGGGTGACGGATCTGACGGGGGAGACCCTGCAACAGTGGATGGACGACATGGCGGCGAATGACCTCGCCATCAGTACGATGCGGACGCGACAGGCCACGCTCTCCAGCCTGTGTGCCTGGTTGGTCAAGCGAGAGATCCTGACGACCAACCCGGTAGCCAGGATGGATCGTCCCCCGCATCGGTCGGAGCCGCCGGCGCAGGTCCCCAGTGGGGCGTTGATGGATGCGCTCATCGAGGCGGCGAGGCGGCGACAACGCCCGCGCGATATGGCCATCTTTCTCATCCTGCGGTACTCAGGCATGCGGCGGGAATCCGTCGCGACCTTACGGATCCGGCATCTCGATGCGACGTGGGGATTGCGCGGGGTCCTGGTGAAAGGGGGACGGACGCGCGACATTCCGTTGCCGGCCGCCGTCATGCAGTTTCTCTGGGCCTATGTCGAGCCGGTCG
>Ga0315287_10000175_pt1 | contig 55242 bp, 52 predicted proteins | sample YL17G11_0_MG_FD_205037 | JGI IMG/M metagenome (GOLD analysis project Ga0315287, IMG submission 205037) | Sediment microbial communities from Yellowstone Lake, YNP, Wyoming, USA - YL17G11_0 | ecosystem: Environmental > Aquatic > Freshwater > Lake > Sediment | place: USA: Wyoming | collected...
CAATTTTTGATATATCAAAAGAACAATATTACGAAGGAAATGTTTTTAATTTAGAAGTTGAAAACAATCACACATATCTTGCAGAAGGTTTAGTTGTTCATAATTGTTGTTATCCCAAATTTACCCCTGTGCCCTTTAAAGAAGAGAATTTATGGAATGGTTATCCTGAAGAGACTAACGCTCCTTACGGTTTAGCCAAAAAAATGCTTTTGGTCCAATCCCAAGCCTACCGCCGGCAGTATGGATTTAATTCTATCTTTTTAATGCCGGTTAACTTATTCGGGCCGGGAGATAATTTCGACCCCGAATCTTCCCATGTAATCCCTGCCCTAATCAAGAAATGCTTCGATGCTAAGAGCCAAGAGCCCTGCCTGGCCGGCAGGCAGGCAAGAGCCAAGAGCCCTGCCTGGCCGACAGGCAGGCAAGAGCCAACAATTACTGTCTGGGGCACTGGCCGTCCAACCCGCGAGTTTCTCTATGTGGAAGATGCAGCTGAAGGTATTGTTCTAGCCACAGAAAAATATAATAAGTCTGAGCCCGTGAATCTCGGTGCAGGTTTTGAAATTTCCATCAAGGACTTAGTTGAGCTTATTGTTAAATTTACCGGATTTAAAGGCAGAATCAAATGGGATACGACTAAGCCTGATGGTCAACCCAGGAGATGCCTTGATACTACTAAGGCTTTTAAAGAATTCGGCTTTAAAGCAAAGACCGATTTTGAAGAAGGCCTAAAGAAGACAATTGAATGGTATAAGCGTGAAAGGTAGCCAATGAAAAAAGCATTAGTTACTGGAGCAGGGGGTTTTATTGGGAGCCATCTAGCTGAAGAATTGGTTGTATGTGGTTATCAGGTTAAGGCGTTTATTCACTACAACTCTCGCAATTCTTGGGGTTGGTTAGAAGATTCTAAATGTAAAGGAAACATTGAAGTAATATCGGGCGATATTCGTGATGCTGATATTGTTCGACATGCGATGTGTGATGTAGAAATAGTTTTTCATCTTGCAGCTTTAATTGGTATTCCGTATTCTTATCATTCTCCCGAAGCTTACGTTGATACTAATATTAAAGGTACTCTGAACATTTTGCAGTCAGCACTTGATTTTGGGGTAAAAAAGGTTGTACTAACTTCTACTAGTGAAATATATGGCACTGCGCAATTTGTCCCGATTACTGAATTACATCCCATTAATCCTCAGTCTCCTTATGCGGCAAGTAAGTCCGCTGCTGATCTTCTCGGAATTTCTTTTCATAAATCATTTAATCTTCCTGTTGTTATCGTTAGGCCCTTTAATACTTTTGGGCCAAGGCAATCTGCACGGGCAGTAATTCCGACAATTATTATTCAGATTCTCGCGGGTTGTAAAAAAATTAAGCTTGGTTCTTTGGATCCTACTAGAGATTTAACCTATATTGAGGATACAGTTAAGGGATTCATTAAGGCAGGTGAATCAAAGAATGGTATTGGGGAAGTTATAAATCTCGGTAATAAAAGTGAGATTTCCATTCGTGATTTAGCGTATCTAATTGCAAGAGTGATGGGAGTTAGTGTTACGATACAAGAGGATGCTAAGAGAAAAAGGCCGATAAAAAGTGAAGTTGATAGGCTGATGGCGGATAATTCTAAAGCTAAAAAGCTTATAAAATGGGCTCCGGAATATAGCCTTGAAAAAGGTCTTAAAAAAACAGTTGCTTGGTTTAAGGAAAATAATGCAAAGTACAAATCTGATATTTATAATGTTTAAATAATTCTATAATGATACCACTTTCTGTTCCTAATTTAAACGGCAAGGAATTACAATATATCAAGAAATGTATTGATACTAACTGGGTTTCTTCATCCGGAAGCTTTGTGAAGGGATTTGAAGATGCCATTTGTAGTTATGTTAAATCCAAATATGCCGCTGCCTGTGTAAACGGTACTGCCGGATTGCACATTGCTCTTAAGCTTTGTGGAGTGGGGGAGGGTAATGAAGCGATCGTTCCTACTCTTACATTTATTGCCCCTGCGAATGCTGTGAAATACGTAGGAGCAGAACCGATTTTTATGGATTGTGATAATTATATGAACATTGATTGTACTAAATTAAGAGAATTTTGCGCGAAAGAGTGCCGAATTACAAAGTTTGGGTTAAAAAACAACAAAACAGGGAAAATAATTAAAGCGGTAATTCCAGTTCATATTTTTGGAAATCCTTGTGATATGGAAGAAATCATGAAAATTGCTCGGCAATATCGCCTCAAGGTTATTGAAGACGCGACCGAAAGCCTTGGGGCGTATTATACAAAAGGTGTTTATAAGAACAAATTCACCGGGACTGTTTCCGACATTGGTGTTTATTCATTCAACGGCAATAAGGTAATTACTTCCGGCGGCGGTGGGATGATTGTGACTAACAATAGGCTTTTAGCGGAAAAGGCAAGGTATTTGACTAATCAGGCAAAGGATGATTCGGTAAAATATATCCATAATGAAATTGGATATAATTTTCGCCTTACAAATCTGCAAGCTGCGCTGGGTTTGGCGCAGCTTGAACAGCTAAAAAAGTTTATAAGGATTAAAAAGAATAACTATGAATTATATTGCAAGCTTCTTAGTCCTGTAAAGGGAATTAAAATGTTAGGAATATCGAGAGGTACATCTCCTAATTATTGGTTTTATTCATTGTTGGTGGAAAAGAAAGAATATGGTATGGACCGGGAGAAGCTAATGAATTGTTTAACGAAAAAGAATATTCAGTCTCGGCCTATTTGGTATTTGAACCACTTGCAACGCCCCTACCGCATGAATCAGGCTTATAAGGTTAAAAAGGCTCCATGGTTTTGGAAAAGGGTTTTAAATTTACCTTGTAGCAGTAGTTTAAAGCATAAAGACATAAGAGTTGTCTCTTCGCTGATAAAAAACTTAAAGGGGTAAAGATGGAAAAGTGCAAAATAATTTTAATTCGGCCTGAAGTCTCAATGAAGAGTGCCTTAAAACAGATGGATGAGGTAGGATATAAGACTTTATTTGTTGCTGACGATAATAATATACTTATGGGAACAGTGACTGATGGTGATATTAGAAGATGGATATTAAAGGGCAGGAATTTAAATAAGAGTGTGCGCCTCGCAATGAACAGAAGGCCGGTTTATCTTAAAGAAGGATATTCCAAAGAAGACGCTAAAAATCGCATGGTTTCTAGGATGTTGGAATGTATTCCTATTATAGATGCGAAAAAGAAAATAATCTCTGCGGTATGGTGGGTAGATCTTTTTGAGACTAGAATCAAGAAAAGGAGATTGAAAAATACACCAGTTGTAATAATGGCGGGAGGCGAGGGGACAAGGCTATCGCCTTTTACCTATATACTCCCCAAGCCTTTAGTGCCCATCGGCGATAAACCTATAATTGAACTTATAATTAATAAATTTGTAGAATTTGGTTGTAAGGATTTTTATTTATCCTTGAATTATAAAGCCAAAATTATTAAGGCATATTTTAGCGACTTGGAACACAATTACAATGTACATTATATCCAGGAAGATAAACCGTTGGGAACAATAGGCAGTCTATATCTTTTGAAAAAAAACCTAAAGAATGCATTCTTTGTGACTAATTGCGATATCTTAATCGAAGCAGATTATGCGGATATATTTAAATTTCATAAAGAAAAGAAAAACGATATTACTTTAGTTGTTTCGATGAAGCATTACAAGATTCCTTACGGTATCTGTGAGATTAATAATGGAGGCGTATTAAGAGGAATAAAAGAAAAACCCGAATACGATTTTCTGGCTAACACAGGTTTATATCTTTTAGAAAGAAATGTGCTAACTGATATTCCTGACAATACGTTTTACAACATTACTGATTTAATGGATGGTTATATTAAGAAAGATAAAAAAATAGGTATATATCCGGTTTCGGAAAAATCTTGGATGGATATGGGGCAATGGGAAGAGATGCAGGAGATGATGAAGAAGTGCGGGGTAAAGATAGAATGAAAAAAAAGATTATTTTAATCGGCGGTGGCGGCCACTGCAAAGTCGTCATTGATGCGGCCTTAAAGCAAGAAAAATACGAAATAATCGGCATTGCGGATATTAAAGAGAAAATCGGTGAGTGTCTCTTAGGCATCCTTTTTGTCTGTTGTGACCGGGAGCTGGAAAAATATTACAGAAAGGGAATAAAGTTGGCTTTTATCAGTGCGGGAAGCACAGGAAATCCCAGCTTAAGAATAAAATTGTGGCAACGGGTAAAAGAGATAGGGTTTAAATTTCCTAACATCATTCATCCTGAATCTATCGCCTCACAATTTGCTCAGATGGGAGAGGGAAATTTTCTGGGCGAAGGAGCGATTATCAATGCTGGCGTTCGCATAGGCAATCAGTGCATTATTAATTCCGGGGCCATTGTTTGCCATGATTGCGAGATTTCTGATTTTGTGCATATATCCCCCGGGGTCATGATAAGTGGAGGCGTTAGAATCGGTAAGTATTCACATATTGGCACAGGCACATCTATTCGGCAGTGTATAAAAATAGGCGAAAGGACGGTTATTGGTGCTGGAAGCGTAGTGTTAGAAGATATGGATAGTAATATTATTGCTTTTGGTAATCCTTGTAAGAAGGCAAGAAAAAACAATGTCTAAGGTCTTTATTATTGCTGAGGCAGGTGTAAATCACAACGGCTCCTTAAAAATTGCCAAGAAGTTGATTGATGTCGCAGCAGGTTCAGGGGTCGATGCCATAAAATTTCAGGCTTTTAAAGCAGAAGCACTTGTTACAAAAACAGCGTCCACGGCCGAATATCAAAAAAAGGTAATTCTAAAGAGACAAACTCAATTTGAAATGCTTAAGAAGTTAGAATTAGGGATTGGTGCACATAGGGAATTAATGCGATATTCTAAATCCAAAGGCATAAAGTTTATATCCAGTGCTTTTGATTTAGAAAGCATTGAGTTGCTTCATAATTTAGGTTTGGAAATTTTTAAGATTCCCTCCGGTGAGATTACGAATCTGCCTTATTTAAGAAAAGTCGGTTCCTTCAAGAAAAAAGTAATAATTTCAACTGGCATGGCCAATCTTAAAGAGATAAAAGATGCCTTAAATATTCTGATTTCATCCGGAACAAAAAAGGCAGATATCACCGTACTGCACTGCAATACAGAATATCCCACGCCGTTAGAAGATGTAAATTTAAGGGCAATGCTGACCATAAGGGATAAGTTTAAAATAAAAGTGGGTTATTCTGACCATACTTTAGGTATAGAAGTGCCAATTGCTACAGTTGCTTTGGGTGCTTCGATTATTGAAAAACATTTTACTCTTAACAAAAATATGGAAGGCCCCGACCATAAGGCAAGTCTTGAACCGGATGAATTAAAAAAAATGGTCAGGGCAATAAGAAATATAGAAAAAATATTAGGAAACGGCATCAAGAGGCCTTCGCGGTCAGAGCTAAAAAATATAAATATTGTCAGAAAGAGCATCGTCGCAGCTAATCCCATAAAAAAAGGTGAGAAATTTAGCGAAAGCAATTTGACTATAAAAAGACCTGGTTCAGGGATTAGTCCATTTATGTGGGATGATGTGATAGGCAGAGTTGCAAAAAATGATTTTGATAAAGATAGGTTAATTGAGATATGAAAAAGAAACTCTGTATAGTTACCGGTACAAGGGCAGAATATGGATTATTCCTTCCGTTGTTACAGAAAATTAAAAAAGATAATAAATTTATTCTGCAAATAATTGCTACAGGTATGCATTTATTGCCTGAATTCGGCTTGACTTATCGGGAAATAGAAAGAGATGGTTTCCGGATAAATGCCAAAGTTGATTTACATTTGTTGGGAGACTCGGATGTTGATATTGACAAAGCTATTGGACGAGGGATAAGCGTTTTTGCCGCTTCTTTCCAAAGATTAAAGCCGGATTTAATAATGGTCTTAGGAGATAGATTTGAAACATTTGCCGCTACAGTTTCCTCCTTTGTGCTAAAAATCCCGATTGTTCATCTTTATGGAGGAGAAGTTACCGAAGGGGTCATTGATGATGCCTTTAGGCACGCAATTACCAAGATGAGTTATCTGCATTTTACTTCTACAGAAGAATACAGCAAAAGAGTGATTCAGTTAGGCGAAGACCCACGCCGGGTTTTTACTGTGGGTGCGCTAGGAATTGATAATATCAAAAGAACGCGGTTATTAAATAAAAGTGAATTAGAAAAGGTCATTAAATTTAAGTTTGGTGATAGAAATGTTTTAGTAACTTATCACCCTGTTACTTTAGAAAGAAACACTGCAAAAAGTCAATTTAAAGAACTTCTATCAACTTTAGATATTTTTCAGGGCTTAAAAGTAATATTTACTAAACCCAATGCTGATGTGGGAAGCCGGATTATAATTAAATTAATAGAAGAATATGTTAAAAATAATCCTAATAAAGCAATTGCATTTTCTTCCCTTGGCCAGCAGAAATATTTATCTACTGTTAAATATGTAGATACCGTGATAGGTAATTCATCTAGTGGAATAATTGAGGTTCCTTCTTTTGGAAAACCCACCGTCAATATCGGAGATAGACAGAAAGGTCGCATTAAGGCAAAGAGTGTTATTGATTGTAATCCTAGTAAAGAAAGCATATTCAAGGCTCTAAGAAAAGCTTTCACTCCACAATTTAGAGAATTTTGTAAAACAGTTGAGAATCCTTATGGCGATGGAAGAGCAGCTAAAAGAATAATGAGGATATTGAAGAAAAAAGCATTTTGTATCAGAGGGATCAAGAAAAGTTTTTATAATTTGCGTTAGTAACAATGTATAAGAATAGATCTATATTAGGAATAATACCGGCACGCAGTGGCTCTAAAGGACTTCCGGGCAAGAACATTATGTCTTTATGTGGTAAGCCATTGATTTCTTGGACAATAAGAGAGGCGTTATTAAGCAAATACCTGGATAAAGTAATAGTAAGTACTGATGATAACAAAATCGCTTTAATCTCTCGAAAATATGGGGCCGATGTTCCATTTTTGCGGCCTAAGAAATTAGCAACTTCTTCTAGTAAAATAATTGATGTGCTTATTCACGCCATAAATTATCTTGAGAATAAAGATCAGAATTATCAACTGATTATGCTACTTCAGCCGACCTCGCCCCTTAGAAAGGCACAGGATATTGATGGAGCAATTGAATTGTTATTTAAAAAAAAGGCAAAGTCCATTGTTTCAGTTTGTCCTAGTGAGCATCATCCTTGGTGGTCAGACACCTTAACCAAAGATGAGCGGCTAACAAATTTTTTAAAGCAGATTGATTTACATAAAAATAGACAACATTTACCTAAATTTTATCGGATTAATGGTGCTATTTATTTGGTTTACATTGAGTTCTTGAAAAAGAATAAAAGTTTTTTCAGTAAAGAAACCTTTGCTTATCTAATGCCAATAGAGAGATCTGTGGATATTGATAATCAGCTTGATTTTGAATTTGCTAAAGTTTTAGCTAAGAAGATTAAAAATGTCAAAAAACATTAGAATTATCCCCAGGTTAGATATAAAAGGGCCAAATCTGGTTAAGGGGATTAATTTAGAAGGTTTGCGTGTCCTCGGTAAGCCAGAACAGTTCGCCCGCTATTACTATGAGTCTGGGGCTGATGAATTAATCTATATTGATGTGGTCGCAAGTTTATATAACCGCAATAGCCTTCATGACATAATTATTCGCACCGCAAAAGAGATATTTATATCTTTGACCGTTGGTGGCGGCTTAAGAACGGTAGAGGATATAAGACAGGTTTTGCGTGTAGGTGCAGATAAGGTTTCGTTGAATACTGCAGCAGTAAAAAACCCGCAAATTATTAAAGAGGCCTCAATAAAATTTGGTTCTTCTACCATTGTAATCTCGATAGAAGCCATAAAACATCCGGATGGAAGGTATTTTGTTTATACCAATAATGGAAGGGAGTATACAGGCAAAGAAGTGCTGGAGTGGGCAAAGCAAGTGGAAGAGATTGGTGCGGGAGAAATACTACTTACTTCTGTTGATCGGGAAGGCACAGGCCTGGGTTACGATATAGAATTAACCAAAATGGTTGCCAGTGCGGTATCCATACCTGTGATTGCCTGTGGCGGAGCAGGAAAAATGGAGGACGTCAAAGAAGTTATAACTATTGGTGAGGCCGACGCAGTAAGCATGGCTTCAATTCTCCATTATGATTTTGTTAAAAAATTTGATGTTTCAAAGTTAAACCCTGAACATTTTAAGGAAGAAGGAAATATTGAATATCTACAGAGTGGACGTTCATTTTCAATGATAAAAACAGCAGATATCCCTAGTATAAAAGATTATTTATTTAAAAATAATATTAGTTGCCGTTATTCTATAGATAAATACGGAGAGGTTGTAAATGTATGAATCAAAGGCCCCGATAGTTTCTGTTATTGACTATGGAATGGGAAATTTATTCAGTGTAGAACAGGCATGTCTAAGGATAGGGTTTAAGACCAAAATTACTTCCAAAAAAAAAGATATCATGAACTCCGATGCTGCTATCTTGCCAGGAGTAGGCGCATTTGGTGATGCTATGTCAAATCTTAAAAAATTAGGCCTAATTCGAACCATAATTGATTTTACAAAAAGTTCAAAGCCATTGATGGGGATATGCCTGGGTATGCAGCTACTTTTTAGTGAAAGCGAGGAGTTTGGGATTCATACCGGATTGGATATTATCAAAGGAAGAGTAGTTAAGTTTTTAGTTGGAAATGACCAAGGCATTAAGGTACCTCAGGTGGGCTGGAATCGGATATGGAAACCGATATTTCTGCACAGTGATCGCTGGCTCAAATCGCCTTTGGGTAGTAATGCCGATGGTGAGTTTATGTATTTTGTACATTCCTTTTATTGTAAGCCTGATAGTAATGATGCTGTTTTGTCTATTACTAAATATGCCGGCATAGAATATTGTTCAAGTCTTTTACATAAGAATATTTTTGCTTCTCAGTTTCACCCTGAAAAAAGCGGAGAAGCAGGAATTAAAATTTATGAAAGATTTAAAGATTTAATCAGCAGGGATGTTTTAAATGATTGAGAAGAAAGATATTGTCAAGTTATATAACTTGACAAGAGAGGTTAAATTTTGTAAGAAATGCACCATCTCCAACCAGAGACCCAGGATTACATTTGATGAGGAAGGAGTTTGCTCGGCCTGTAGATTTGCAGAATATAAAAAAGAAAAGATTAATTGGGCAAAGAGAGAAAAAGAATTGTTAGAATTGGTGAAAAGATTTAAGCGAAAAGACGGTTATTACGAAGCTATCGTTCTCTCCAGCGGAGGTAAGGATAGTGCTTCAGTTGCCCATCGCCTAAAACATAAGTATGGCCTAAACGTATTAACCGTTACCTTCGCACCCGCTCTTTATACTAATATCGGATGGCAGAATTTTCAGAATATGATACATACGGGTGAACTGGATAATATCCTGATTAGCCCAAATGGCAGGATTCATAGAAAACTTACGCAACTGACATTTGAGATTCTCGGGGATCCTTTTCAGCCCTTTATTTATGGAGTGACAAACTATGCTCTCCACCTGGCATTAAAATACAAAATACCTTTATTATTCTATGGAGAAAATGGAGAAGTAGAATACGGCGGAGATATGAAGAATGCTTTTGTTCCTAACCGAGACTACAAGGCGGATCATACAAAGCATTATTTTTCCGGACTTGCTCCGGATGATTTAATAAAATATGGGATAAAAAATGAGGATTTGCAGATGTATCTGCCTCCTTCCTACGAAGAGCTGGATAAGCTCGGGGCAGAGATTCACTTTTTCGGTTATTACCATAAGTGGATACCTCAGGAAAATTTTTATTATGCCGTGGAGAATACCGGTTTTCGCCCTAATCCGGAAAGGAGCGAGGGAACCTATTCAAAATATGCCTCTTTAGACGATAAATTAGACGGAATTCATTATTTTCTTTCCTATATCAAATTTGGGATTGGAAGGGCAACATCCGATTCTGCGCATGAAATAAGGGATAGGCATATTACCAGGGAAGAAGGAATACAGCTTATTAAGAAATTCGACGGAGAATTTCCAAAAAAATATTTTAAGGAATTCCTAGAATATTGCAATATTAGTGAAAATTATTTTTGGGAAGTGATAGATAGCTGGCGTTCCGACCATATTTGGAAAAAGGTAAACAGAGAGTGGAAATTAAGGCATAAAATTAGCGGTGACGGTATTGACGACTAGGAGGATAGCTTGGCTAAGAATTGGATGATTTGGGATAAGAATTTAGAATACGGCAATACTTTTTATATGCGGGCAATAGGGAAATTGCCTGAAATGGAGAGTAGTAAAAGTATTGCACGATATGCGGGAAAAATAATAAAAAATAATGACTCCATTTTGGATGTTGGTTGCGGCGTAGGACATTATCTGGTATCCCTTGATAAAACAATAGGCACAAACTTTAGTTATTACGGACTGGACGCTACAAAATATTATATACAAAAGGCAAAAAAGGCTTTTTCGCTGAGAAATAAACTTAATCCCCGAAGGATAAAAACTGACTTTTTTGTCGGAGATATTTTTAATCTTAAACTAGAAAATAATTTTGCTGATATAGTAATGTGCAATAATTTGCTTTTGCATTTACCTTCTATTAATCGCCCATTGCGAGAATTATGGCGGGTTACAAAAAGATTTCTTCTAATAAGGACGCTAGTTGGTGATTCTTCCTTTAGGATTATGCATATAAATGAGCCTGAGCGATATGCAGAGGATGGTGAGCCGGTTAACTTTAATTATCTTAATATCTATTCTAAACAATATTTAAGAAAGCTAATCAGAAAATTAAGCAATGTTAAAAAAGTAAGCATGTTTGCCGATAATGATTTTAATCCCAGGAAGATCGGTAACCCGAATTATAGCAATAGAAAAGCACCCTTTAATTTAACTAAAGTTGTAAACGGAATGCAGGTTAACCATTATATTATTTATCCCTGGTATTTAATAATCATCGAAAAGAATTTGCCTTAAAAGGCGCAGCCCATAATGGCATAATGGTAGTATAGGAGAGACAATGTCAAAAAAATTAAAAGCTTATTACGGTTTACCGCAAAATGTGGTTTTTTGTAAGAGGTGTGTTTATTCAAATCAAAGGCCTAATTCTAGCATTGAGTTTAAATCAACTATTAACACCAAGAAGACTACGCTAAATTTTGATCAAGAAGGCATCTGCGATGCCTGCCGCGTTGCGGAAGCCAAGGAGGCTATTGACTGGAAGAAACGCGAAAAAGAACTATTAAAGGTGCTGGATAAATACCGCAAGAACGATGGTTCTTATGATTGTATTGTTCCAGGTAGCGGTGGTAAAGATAGCGGTTTTGCCGCGTACATTTTAAAATATAAATATGGAATGCATCCGCTTACAATTACCTGGTCGCCGATATTATATACAGATTATGGCTATAGGAATTTCCGTAATTGGATAGAAGTCGGCGGGTTTGATAACATAACCTTTAAACAGAATGGCAGGGTAATGAAGCTCTTAACTCGATTGGCCTTGAAGAATCTATTTCACCCCTTTCAGACATTTATCCTAGGGCAAAAAAATTTGGCTCCTAAGATAGCAATTAACTATAAAATACCGCTTATATTTTATGGCGAGCATGAGGCTGATTTTGGTAATCCTATTGCCGAAACTAAAACCTCGCTTAGAGATAAAGCCTACTTTACGATGAATAATCTCGATGAGATATATTTAGGAGGTACCTCTATAAGAGAACTGAAGGAAAAGTACAATATTCCGCTTGCGGATTTAATGGTCTTTTTGCCTACTAACTATAAAGAAATTGAAAAAACCAATATCGAAGTCCACTATTTAGGATATTACATTAAATGGGTCCAGCAGGAATCATATTATTATGCCGTAGAGCATACGGGTTTTAAGCCGCGGCCATTTCGTTCCGAAGGAACGTATTCTAAATATGTAAGTATAGACGATAAGATAGATGATTTAAATTTCTATACTTATTATATAAAATTTGGTATTGGGCGCGCAACCGAGGATGCGTCGCAGGAAATTAGGAATAAACACCTCACTAGAGAAGAAGGCAAAGCCCTGGTAAAACAATTTGACGGAGAGTTTCCGAAAAGGTATTTTAACGAGGTTATGGATTATCTTGAGATGAAACCGGAAAGATTTTTTGAACTCTGCGATAAATTTCGTTCCCCTCATTTGTGGAAAAAAATAAAAGGGGAGTGGAAGTTGCGACATACAGTGAACGAAGATGGGGCGGATGATTGATAAAATGGCGAGTACTAGGTCGGTATGAAGATCCTCCTTGTAGTTTATGACAATGACTCTTATATTCATTGGTTTCCTCACGGTTTGGCTTATATTGCGGCGGCCTTAAAAAAAGAAAGCCATGATGTGCAAATATACAGCCAAGATAAGCACCATTATCATGATGCACATTTAACTAGGTATCTTAATCAAAATAAGTTTGATGTTGTAGGTGTAAGTGTAATCGCTGGATATTATCAATACCGAAAGTTATTGAAGATTTCTGAAGCCATAAATAATTCTCTCCAAAGACCATTCTATGTTATAGGTGGACACGGTCCATCTCCTGAACCAGAATTTTTCTTAGGAAAAACACAAGCAGATGCTGCGGTTATCGGTGAAGGCGAGGTTACTGCTGTAGAGTTATTAGAAGCCCTAGAGGATAAAAAACCCCTAAAAGACATAGAAGGAATCGCCTTTCGTGATGGGAAAAGAATAGTAATCAATAAAAGGCGTCCATTGATAAAAAATATTGATAGCATTCCTTTCCCCGCCTACGAATTATTTCCTATGGAATATTATCGTCTTTTTCGGATGACACATATAAGTAATGCGGATTTTGCCCTATCTATACTATCCGGAAGAGGGTGTAATTTTAAATGCAATTTCTGTTACCGTATGGATGAGGGTTTAAGAATAAGAAACAATGAGGGCATTATTGAAGAGATAAAACTTTTAAAAAAAAACTATGGAATTACCTGTATCGAATTCGGGGATGAACTATTTATGTCTTCTATAGAGAGAACCGAGAGTCTATGTGAGGCTTTTATAAAGACTAAATTAAATATTAAATGGGATTGTAACGGACGTTTGAACTATGCTACAGATGACGTTTTACGATTAATGAAAAGAGCAGGTTGCGTTTTTATTAACTATGGTATTGAGGCCGTGGATGATGGAGTATTAAAGAATATGCACAAGGCCTTAACTGTAAAACAGATCATTCAAGGGGTGGAGGTCACATTGAGGGCGGGAATTAGCCCTGGTCTAAATATTATTTTTGGGAACATCGGAGATAACCGCGAAACTTTAAAAAAGGCAGTAGATTTTTTATTGAAATATGATGACGGAGCGCAACTGCGCACCATCAGGCCAGTGACTCCTTATCCTGGCTCTGAGCTTTATGATTATGCCATAAAAAAAGGATTATTGAAGGATTGCACGGATTTCTATGAAAACAAGCATATTAACTCAGATTTATTAGCAGTGAACTTTACGGATTTGACAGATAAGGAATTTCACGAGGCTCTCTTTGAGGCAAATGCAGTATTAATCAAAAATTATTTTCAGAAGAAATTAGCCGGTGTAATTAAGCAGACAAGAAAACTTTATTTAGAAAAAGATGCTAGCTTTCGTGGCTTTCGACAAAGCTAAGACATACAGTAAATAGAGATGGCGTAGATGATTAGTTTATATAAAAACTCTAAGAATAGACCAAGAATCAAGAAAATAATCTTTTTTCTCGAAGCTTATTTTAATCAGAGGGACTACGAGCGTTTTGGGATAGATATTCTTAAGGATAACGGCTTTGAAGTGGAGGTTTGGGAATTTACAGAGTTTATAACTTCCGAGGAATATCGTCAGATAAAGCCACCCGACCCTATAGATTGTGAAAATCGCATTTCGTTCCGCAGTGAAACAGAGGTCATATCTAAAATTTTAACTTTAACTCCTTCTTGTTTTGTAGTTTCGTTTATTCATTGCAATCAAAGAACAATGGGCTTGCATAAGGCGCTTACCAAAAAGAGAATTCCGTATTGCATTCACGGATTTGCATTACCAACTAGCATTACAAAAAAAGAAATTATCCTGAACAGATTTAGGAACTTCGCTTTTAAAAAATTAATTAAGAAAATAAATGATTTAAATTATTTATCTTTTAGACCAGCGGATATTATTTTAGCTACAGGAGAGAAATATTCTACCGGAGGTTTTTTGGTAAATAAAAAAAGTGAAATCTTATGGGTACATAGCTTTGACTATGATACTTATTTAAAAGCAAATAAGTTTCCAGCTTATGTTGATTCAAGAGTCGGAGTTTTTCTTGATGAGTACTTCCCATTTCATTCTGATTTTGCAAATGCTGATTTGAACTCTACTGTTACGCCCGAGGAATACTATCCTCTTTTGTGCAATTTTTTTGGCTACTTAGAAAAAAAATTTGCTGTGCGCATAATTATTGCTGCACACCCACGTTCGCATTACGACAGACACGGCGACTGTTTTGGCAAAAGAGAAGTAATTCGAGGGAAGACTGCGGAACTGGTAAGAAGTAATGGTTTTGCGCTTATGCATCATAGTACCGCCATAAATTTCGCCGTATTATTTAAGAAACCGATTATTTTTATGACTACAGATAAACTGGATTCTTTTTTGTTGGAAGACCCTTCAGTAGAATGGTTGGCTAATTTCTTCGGCAAGAAAGCACATAACCTAAGTAGAAATATAGATATTGATTTTGAAGCAGAAATGTCTATTAATGAAAAGGCTTATCATGATTATAGGAATGCGTATATAAAAAAGGATGGCTCAGAAGAATTGCCTTGCTGGCAGATTCTGGCAAATCGGATAAAAACTCTCAATGGTTGAAACAGGTAAAAAAATAGCCTGGAATTTAATCTTAGTAATAATATGCAAAGTAATGCCGCAGCCGATTCTTTAAATAAAAGATATTTTTATAAACTTTTTTCTAATTTTATCGGTTTTATAGTGAGTGTCGTTATCCAGGCAATTATCCCTAGGGGACTAGGGCCAAAGGCCTACGGAAATTTCAATTTTCTTACCAGTTTTTTCAGCCAGATAACAAGTTTCTTAGATAGCGGGACTTCAACGTGTTTTTACACTAAATTGTCTTCGCGGCAAAACGAGTTTGGCTTAGTTTCATTTTATTTCTATTTTATTCTAGCGGCATTCCTCTTGATTATTGGATTTGTATTTGCTGCCTTTCTTTTTTCAGCGCACAACCTTCTATGGCCCGCACAGGAGAATATATTTATTTACCTGGCTTTAGGGTTTGCAATATTAACCTGGATTGCTCAGGTGCTTAACTCGATGACCGATGCGCGAGGATTAACCGTATCAGCAGAATTGACCAGGGTTTTACAGAAGATATTCGGGGTTGCCTTTATCATAATTCTTTTTGTTTCACATAGGTTGAATCTGAGGAGTTTATTTTTATACCACTATGTCATGCTCTTTTTGTGCAGTAGCATTTTTATCTTGATTATGCACAAGTATGGTTATTCAGTTATAAATGGTTGGAAATTGACCTGGCAGAAGACAAAGGCTTATATAAAAGAATTTTATAACTATAGTCACCCCTTGTTTATTTATTCTCTGCTGGCTTTGATAGTGGGTATTTTTGACAGATGGTTATTGCAGATTGTGGGAGGTAGCTTGCAGCAGGGTTTTTACAGCCTTTCTTATCAGATTGGAGCCATATGTTTTTTATTTGCCGGTGCGATGACACCCTTGATTATGCGAGAATTTTCTATAGCTTACGAAAAGAAAAATCTCAACCAGATAGTTCATTTATTTCAGCGTTACGTCCCCTTACTTTATGCTATTACGGCTTATTTATCCTGTTTTGTAGTTACGCAGGCAAGCAAGGTAGTTTATATTTTTGGAGGTAACCGTTTTAGGGAGGCAATAATTCCTGTCTCGATCATGGCTTTTTATCCTATTCATCAGGTTTACGGGCAGTTGGTCAGTTCCGTATTTTATGCTACCGGAAAGACCAAGCTCTACAGCAGTATCGCAATTATATTTATGCTTGTAGGTTTGCCATTGACCTATTTTTTATTAGCTCCAAACGATAAATTTGGTCTTAATGCTGGTGCGAATGGATTAGCAACTAAGATGGTTCTAATCAACTTTATGGATGTGAATGTGCAGTTTTATTTTGTTTCTCGGATCCTTAATTTAAATTTCTGGCGATATTTTGGTCACCAGCTTTTAAGCATAGGTGCGTTTCTGAGTGTGGCGGTGGGTGCCTCTTCAGTTATTGACTATATTTTTAAATCTCAGCTAAAGAGTATGCCTAGCTTTTTTATTACCGGAATTCTTTATAGTCTTTTGGTTATGTGTCTTATCTATGCTTTTCCCTTTATTCTGGGGGTAAAAAGAGGAGATTTTGGTTTAGCTTTTCAAATTTTATCTAAGAAGTTAAATTTTAAATTCATTAATTAAATAAAGGGGTAAATAATGATAGCGGCATTACTCATAGGAAGAGAAGGTAGCGTAGGATTTCCGGGAAAAAATTTATACCCTGTCTTGGGCAGACCCCTAATGGAGTATCCTTTATTAGCAGCAATTCATTCTCGCGAAGTTGATGAAGCTTACGTTTCCACTGATTCCCAAAAGATAAAAGGCTTCTCTAAAAAACACGGTGTCTTTGTGATCGATAGGCCTGCATATCTTTGTACAAAAAAGGCCTTAGGAGAAGACGCTTTTATACACGGTTATAAATATATAAAGGAAAATCTAAAAAAAGATGTTGAGTTAATGGTGTTGCTTCACTGCAATGGACCTTGCGTTCTTGCCGAACAAATTGATGAAGGGATAGCTGTATTACGCAAGAACCCAAATTACGACTCTGCGGTTACAGTTTCTGAATACAATATGTATTCACCGGTAAGAGCAAGAAGAATAACAGGGAATGGACTACTTGAGCCTTTTATTCCGTTCGAAAAATACCCAAAGAAGACGAAGATAAATTGCGATAGAGATACTCAGGGCTCTGTTTATTTTACGGATGTTTGCCTTTCAATTGTCCGTCCGCGAAGTCTTGATGAAATAGAAAATGGATTGTTGCCTCAGAGATGGATGGGTAGAAAAATCTATCCGATAAAACAATGGGGCGGGCTGGATGTAGATTTTGAATGGCAGATTCCCCAGGTAGAATTTTGGCTGAGGAAACATGGGTTTTCGGAAACTAAAACCCCTTATAAATAAATATTTATGGTCAAGATAAAACCAAACGCAAATTTTTATTCATTAGGTGGAGTCTCTGTTCATGATGGTCAGGGTAAAGAATACCAGGAATACAGGCGTTCTTGGATTGAGTTGCCCCAAGAATTCATACTGCGGGATTTTCCCATGCATCTGGACATAGAAATTACCAGTCGCTGTAACTTAAAATGTACCTATTGCGATAAATTGCCGGTCTTAACAAAAGAAAGATTAGGGGATATGGATTTGGCGCTCTATAAAAAGATAATTGATGAGGGCGCTGCACATAAATTGTGGGGAGTAAAATTAAGTTATCGGGGAGAACCTTTATTACATAAAGATATTTTTGAGATGGTGGCTTACGCTAAAAATAGAGGTATTTTGGATATTTATTTCAATACTAACGGAATGCTATTGAATTCTAAGACTTGCGGAGAGCTGATTAAGGCTGGACTCGATCGTATTTCGATTTCAGTTGATGGTGCAGATCCGGAGTTTTTTAATAGAGAGAGAGTCGGTGCTAATTTTGATACTATCGTGGAAAATATTGAAACTTTAATGAATATTCGTAGACAGAAAGGCGTAGATTATCCAAAGGTGCGCGTGCAGTCAATTTATTTTCCTAACTTAGATGTAGATAAATACAGGACTTTTTGGTCGAGGCGTTGCGATGAAGTCGCAGCTGTGGATTATAAAGATGGGGCAAGCCGCCAAGAAGGGATTGTTTGTGACTGGGCCTGTCCACAATTATGGCAGAGGATGACCATTGAATGGGATGGAACTATTCATCCATGCAATAATGATGATTCGTCTTTAATGCCTCTGGATAATGTTAAGCAGAAAAGTCTTTACGAATTTTGGCATGATGGGAGACTAAGAGAAATCAGGCAATTGCATAGACAAGGAGCATCGCATAAGGTTAGGGCATGCAATGGTTGTCCCTGGAGGATGGCCCAGATTAAAAAGATAATATCGAAGAAAGTAAGATATGCCTAAAATAAAAACACACTTAAAAGATTTGTATAGATTAAAAATAGAAGAGAAAAATAGGCCAAGTTATTTGCGGCTAGACATGAACGAAAGTGTAGATGGGCTACCAGAATCGTTCGTAAAGATGGTTATTTCTAAGATAAATTCAAACTTTTTGGCGACCTATCCAGAATACAGAAAACTAGAGGAGAAAATAGCTGAACATAATCACCTTCTGCCAGAAAATATCTGTCTATCCAATGGTTCTGATGCCGCGATTAAATATATCTTTGATGCATTTGTTAATCATGGCGATAAAGTATTGCTCACTGACCCTACGTTTGCCATGTATCTGGTGTACTGCCGCATGTTTAATGCTAAGCCAATTATTGCCCAGTACAATGATTTTTCTTTTCCGGTTAGCAGTTTTATAAAGATGATAAAGCCAGGATTAAAATTAGCGGTGTTAGTTAATCCCAATAACCCTACTGGCAGCATTATTAGCCCAGAGGATTTAAGGCGGATATTAAAGAAGGCCAAAATCAATAATACGCTTTTAGTTGTAGATGAGGCGTATTTCTATTTTTACCCCAAGACCATAATTAGGGCAGTTAAGGAGTTTGATAATCTTATCGTGCTCAGGACGTTTTCCAAGCTCTGCGGCCTAGCAACATTGCGTTTAGGCTATGCCGCTGCAGACGCTGACATTATTGAGTCTTTGCGTAAGGTCAGACCCACATTCGATGTAAATGGTCTGGCGGTCTTATTTGCAGAGAAACTACTACATAAGCCAGAGATAATTCGTGCAGCCATCAAAACTGTTAATGATGGTAAAAAATATTTAATTCAGCAGTTGCATAAAGCTAAAATAGAGTACATAAGCGGACAGGCAAATTTTATTTTAATTAAATGCGGCTTGCGCGCTGAAGAAATAACTGAGAAGCTGGCGAAAAAGAGGATTCTTATCTCAAGTGGGTTTAAACAAAGTTTTTTAAAAAATTATATTCGAGTTTCGGTAGGTAGTCAGAAGGCAATGGAAAATTTTTGGAATAATTTTTCTGCTCTCTGGTAAAGCAGCTTTTTTAAACCATTATGGATTTTTGTAAATTAAAAGAAAAAATAAGTTTTATCAGTCTTAAGCAAGCAGCGCTGCAGCAGAGATTATCTACCCTAGTGGATGTGCTGCGTAGGATAGTACCTGATATTTCGGAGCAAGAGGTATATCTCAAGGAAGTTTATAATCATTATTTTGAGTTGAAATACCGTGTTCTGCAAGCTTTTCAATGCCAATTAATGTTAAAGGCTCTGGAGGGATGCGAAAAAAAGACCATTACTGTGGTAGATATCGGAGATTCTGCGGGAACACATATGATGTATCTTAGATCGCTCACGCATGGCATACACGACATTGAGTCAGTCAGCGTCAATTTAGACAGCCAGGCAATTCAGAAAATCCGCAGTAAAGGACTGGAAGCGATTCTCTGCCCTGCCGAGGAATTGGATTTAAAAGGTAGGCCCGTGGATATGTTTACCAGTTTCGAGATGCTTGAGCATCTTCATAATCCGGCGTATCTCTTAAGGCGCTTAGCCAAGCAGAAAGGTCGTGGTACTCTGGTCATAACCGTTCCGTATGTTAAAAAAAGCCGGGTCGGGTTGCATAGTATCCGCGGTCAGCGGTTACAGCCGGTTTCAGCAGAAGACGAGCATATCTTTGAGTTTAGCCCCCAGGATTGGGAGCTTTTGTTTCTCCATTCTGGATGGAAAGTAGTCTTCAGCAAAATCTGTTATCAATACCCCAGGCATCTTGCGATGCTTAGCCCTTTGTTGGCATGGTTTTGGAAGAGGACTGATTTTGAAGGATTTTGGGGAGCAATTCTAGGAAAGGATACCAGCTTTTCTGATTGTTATCAGGACTGGCCTGAACACGATGCGCAATTGGTATAAATATTATGTGGACACCACAGAAAAAGGCAGAGTCTATATGCCTATAGAGCATTCTTACGAAAAGTATGCATCCTCAATGGGTGGTTTTCAGTGCGACGAATCATATGCAAGCAAGGAAGATTTTTTTAACAAACATTTTTTGGGCATGTATTATGGAAGGTTGGTTTATCACTATGACTTTGTACGTCATCATCTTAAGCCACCCTGCGATATCTTGTCCATAGGAAGTGGACGCTGTACGCTTGAACTAAAGATGCTTGAAGATGGATATAATGTTACCTGTTCCGACATACGCATACCCGAATGCTGGTCAGATACTAAACGCATATTTCCGCGGTCTGTTTTTCTGGAGCATGACATACTTAAGACTCCGACTCCCAAGCAGTACGATGCGATTATCTCTTTTGCGGTGATGTATCTTTTTGATAGCCAGAATTTACAGATTTACTTTAGAAATGTGTCAGCAAGCTTAAAAAACGGAGGCCACCTTATTATCGATGCGGGTAGCGCGCCTGATAATATTCAATCTTATCTTTTTCATGATGGGTTTCTGCGTTACGAAGCAGAAGTAGCGCGACTAATTACGTTTTTAAAAGGGGGAACATTTCCTGCCTTTGTCAAGGAGCACGTAGGGTATCGCAGGACCGATGCAGAGATTATCCAGTCTGCCTCAGAGAGCGGTTTTGTGTTTGTGGACAAGGCACAATTTGCCTATGCGTATGACTTACGCAGAAGCTATTTTTTAAATAAGCTGCTACCGAATATTGATGCATTGGAGCATCTGTTACGTGTTTTTAACATAGATATTACGTATTTACGGCTATTCGATTTTAAAAAACAGATACAATGATTAATACAGGGTGAGGGAGGAATAATGCCTGAGGATTTGAGGGTGCTGTTTATATATCCAAATACAATGATGTCGAACCTATTGCCGTTGCACGTCTCTATACTTTCCGCTTGTCTTAAAAAACATGGCTTTCAGGCAAGACTATTTGATACAACCTACTACCGAACAGAGAAAAAGAGTTTTGATGAGCGCAAGGTGGAGTTACTGCAGCTTAAGCCTTTTTCACTTGAAGAAGGAGGGGTCGCCTATAAGAAAACAGATATCTATGAGGATTTAAATAAGGTGGTTTCGCAATATAACCCCCATCTCATCGGTATCACGCTTGTAGAAGACACTTATTCGCTTGGTCTTTCACTTTTAAAATCCATAAGAAACCATAATATCCCCGTCATTGCGGGAGGGGTGTTTGTCAATTTTCACAGCGACGAGCTTATCCAGGAAGATAGTATCGATATGCTCTGCATCGGAGAAGGCGAGAGCGCATTGGTTCAGTTGTGCCAGGCTTTATCTGAAGGCAAAGATTATTCACAGATCGATAACCTATGGGTAAAGAAAAAAGACGGAGCAGTTATTAAAAATCAATTAGGGGAACTGGCTGACCTGGATAGCCTGCCATTTATAGATTTTGATATATTTGAGCCAAGCCGGATGTGCCGGCCTATGCAAGGTAGACTATATAAGATGTTGCATATTGAGGTCCAACGTGGCTGTCCTTATGATTGCACCTATTGCGAAGCCCCGGCAATCCGAAAATTCTATCAAAAGCAGACCAAGAGACTGTATTTTCGGCAAAAATCCATCACCCACCTTATTGCAGAAATGAACTCTCTTGTGAAGAAATACCAACCAAACTATCTGAATTTTAATGCCGAGTCATTTTTGAGTATGACTGAAGATGGCCTGCGAGAGCTCGCCCAGCTTTACAAAAAAGAGATTAAACTCCCTTTTTGGTGCCAAAGCCGTCCCGAGACGGTTACCGAAGGCAAGATGAAGATTTTGAGAGACATGGGCTGCGCAGATATGCAGTTTGGTATTGAACACGGTAACGAAGAATTCCGCAGGAGAGTCCTCAACCGCCACTGTAATAACGAAAGGATGCTTCAGGCATTTAAAATCGTAGAAAAATACAAGATACCCTATACAGTCAATAATATTATCGGATTTCCTGGAGAAACGCGGGACTTAATTTTTGATACCATACGCTTTAACCGACAGATCAATCCTAAGACTATCAATTGTTATCTCTTTGTCCCCTATCATGGCACTCCCTTACGTCAGTATTGTATTGAGCACGGATTTATTGACAAAGACGCGCCTACCATGCAGCTTTTGGGAGGCACAAACTATAAATACGATACGATAACAAAGCAGGAGTTGTTGGGTCTTCAGAGGACGTTCAGTCTGTATGCGCGGTTTCCAGAAAACGAATTTGATACAATTCGTAAGGCCGAAAAGTTTGATGCAGAAGGAAACGCAGTTTTTGAAAAACTTGCCAAGATTTATCGGGAGAAGTTTTTTACATAGCGATAAATGAACCGATGAAGATTTTATGTATATTTGATGCCACTTGCGATATGAACACGATAAAGGGGATAACCGTACAAAGGGATGATACCATATATCTTTTTCCCTTGACTTCACGCATGGCTGCGCCTGATTTTTTTATCCGCCACTTTAGCTCATTCGGTACCCAGGTTGAGATCCTTTCCACCGGAGAGCTTGTAAATATTTCTGCAGAGAATTTGCGCAGTTCATACCTTTCCTTTATTGCCAAAATAGCAGAAACAACGGTTATGGCTTCCAGGACAGTCAAAGATATTTTTAAGATTGATAATGATGCAACGCTCTGGTGGTTTAGTATTGTCGCGGAGAAAAATACCTACAAGACAGACGCCTTTAACACCCTGGCGCAGTTAGACGCGATTATCGGGGTTATTATCGAGCGCAGAATTGAAAATGTTGTATGGTGTTTTGGAAAGAAAAAACTTAGTATGGCGTTATCAGAATATCTAAAACGTCACGGCATACCTTACCGATCCCTCAGGTCGCACGGAGCAGCAGGATTAAAACATATTCTTAAGAATTCCCAAAGGCTTCCTTTGGTAAAACATTTTATCTTTCTCTGTTTTACTGTAATTAAAGTCTTCATCCGGACCATAAGCATTAAGTTTGCCTTATGTTTGCAGCAGAGGAGATTACCAACTACCGTGCGGGATGTCATAGTTACCCATTATCCTTATTTCAGTAAGGAGTTGGCCAGCAAGGGGCGCTTTAGAAGCCTGTATTATGCACCGTTACAGCAAGCCTTGGAGGAAGAAGGAAAAAATATAGTTTGGATGGCAATGTATGTGCCCCAGAAAGAAATCTCGTTTTCCAGGGCTCTCGCATATACAAAAAAATTTCTTGCGCAGGGACAATTATTATTTTTTATGGAAGAATTCAATTCCCTTTTTCTACAGATAAAGACATTCTTGTCAATGATAAAGTATTCTTTTGTCTTTATGTCAGCCCAAAAGGCGATTGCCAGGCTTCATACGTTTGGAGAATACAACTTTTATTCGCTCTTTAAGGACGACTGGTATTCCTCCTTTGCTGGAGCCACGGGTTACCTTGGTTTGTTATACCACGGTTGTTTTCAAAAAATGTTTGCTGAGGTTCGGCCTAAAAGATGTATTTATTGCTTAGAATTCCATGCCTGGGAAAAGGCATTGGTCTATGCGCGAAACAAATCCTCCGTGGCTACAAGGTTGTATGGGTATCAGCATTCCACAATGTCTAAGATGCTCCTCAATTATTTTACTGACCCCCAGGAGATACAGGGCAGGAGGGGTTTTCCCTTGCCGCTACCTGACTATATTATTTGTAACGGTCATCTCCCTTTCTTTTATATGAAAGAATCTGGATTACCGCAGGATCGCCTGATTATTGCCGAGGCCATCCGCTACAATTATCTCAAGCGTTCCTTGGTTTCTATAGCGCACAAAAATAATCGGGTAGTATTAATTGCCTTTTCTATAAATGCCGATGAAAGCAGCGCTTTGTTTAATCTTGCATATCGTGCCTTCAGAAATATGGATGGAATAGAGGTGTGGCTAAAACCTCATCCGTTTCTTTCCTTGGATAAGGTTTTTGCGCTATCGTCATTATCCGCAGAGCAAAATCCTTTTTTCGTCAAGAACGGAAATATAGAAGAGTATCTGCGCGACGCACGCGTGGTCATTGCAGGAGAATCAGGTGTGGCAATTGAGGCTCTGGCCATGGGTTGCCACGTGATTACTGTGAATGTGCCGGAGTGGATTAATATGTCTCCACTAAGAAATATCCAGAGCAATTTAGTTCTTACTGTTAATTCTCCTGATGAATGCTTAAGGCGCGTACTGGATATTCTTCATTCAGCATACGAGCCTAGGATACACGCAGTAGAAGCCCAGAGGATTATCAGTGACTTCTTCTATTTAAATCCAGATAGTGACGTACCAAATAGGTTTTTAAACGCATTGAAAGATTAAAAAAGGAGGCAAGTTAAAATGAATATTATAATTTTTGGAGGCTCGGGATTTCTAGGTAGTCACGTCGCTGACGTGCTTACTGAGGAGGGGCACAAAGTTAGGATTTATGATTTGAAAGAATCGCTGTATCTAAAGCCGACACAGGAGATGATTGTTGGCGATATCTTAGATGAAAATCTGGTAAGGTCTGTAATGAAAAATATCGATGTGGCCTATAATTTTGCCGGTATTGCCGATATTTTGGAAGCCTCTCAAAAACCGGTTGATACGGTTAGGTATAATATACTCGGTAATACGATTATATTGGAAGCAGCCCGTCGTGAAAAGATTAAACGTTTTGTATATGCAAGCACCATTTACGTATATAGCAACTCGGGTTCTTTTTACAGATGCAGTAAGGCTGCTTGTGAAAATTATATCGAAACCTATCAAAAACAGTACGGTTTGGATTATACAATTTTGCGCTATGGCACTCTTTACGGAACAAGGGCAGATAGTCGTAATAGCGTTTTTAGATTTATAAAACAGGCCATGAGCGAAAGAAAGATAACCTATTATGGCAATGGAAATGAAATTAGGGAGTATATAAATGTACTTGACGCAGCCAAGGCAAGCGTGGAAATTCTCTCTGATGAGTTCAAGAATGAACATATAATTTTTACTGGTCACTACCCAATAAAGGTTGATGAGTTATTTATAATGATAAAGGAGATTTTAAAAAAGGATATCAAGATAGAATATGCTCCACCGAAATCCGAGGACCCTATAGACCATTATACTATGACACCATACACCTTCATACCTAAAATCGGTAAGAAATACGTTAAACATTACTATACAGACATGGGTCAGGGGTTGCTCCTATGTATGCAGGAGCTGCACGACAGAGTTTATAACGGAGCCTTAAAGTGAAGCGAGTTTTTATTTCGACAACTTCATTTGCCAAAGAGGATTCCAGGCCATTAAGCTTACTCAAAGAGGCTGGTCTTAATGTCCAGATAAACCCTTACGGAAGAATACTTTCTGAAGATGAAATGATAGGATTTCTTTCCGATAAAGATTATCTTATCGCTGGGACAGAAGGCCTGAATCGACGAGTGTTGGAGTCAGCTAAAAACCTCAAGATAATTTCCCGCTGCGGCGTAGGACTCGATAATGTAGACCTGGAATCCGCAGAGCGATTTGGTATCAAAGTTTACAATACCCCTTACGGACCTACCTTGGCAGTGGCGGAGTTAACCGTGGGATTAATAATGGATTTGCTGAGAAAGATTTCCGTAATGGACCATGAAATAAGAGCAGGAAAATGGAATAAGCAGATGGGAAATCTACTGAGCGGCAAAAAGATAGGTATTATCGGTTTCGGAAGGATTGGACAGAGGACAGTTGAACTTTTAAAAGGATTTGATGTGAAAATTGCATATTTTGATACTGCATCAAAAAAGACTAAATTTTCATTTAAGCCATTAAACGGGCTTCTTCTTTGGGCAGACATTATAACTCTGCATTGCTCTACCGAAGGAATACATAAGCCCGTCTTAGGAAAAGAAGAGCTGAAAAAAATGAAAAAAGGTGCCTGGCTGATAAACACTTCAAGAGGTGAATTAATTGACGAGGGAGCGCTTTATCTTGCCCTAAAAGAAGGCCATTTAGCTGGAGCTGCTCTGGATGTATTTGGAAAAGAGCCGTATACAGGACCATTAGCTGAATTAGATAATGTCATACTTACTCCTCACGTTGGTTCATATGCCAAGGAAGCCAGGATAGAGATGGAAATACAGTCAGCGCAGAATCTCCTTAAGGGAATAAAAGGCCGATGATGAAGTTTTTATCTTATAATTTATCCAAATCAGCTCCGGGTTACGGCCCAGTTAAGCAAAAAATAGATTTAAAGGCGGTAAGGTCGCTCTTAAAAGGCGACTCCTGTCAAATTTATAAATTAAGTTTCCAGAACCATTGGGGAACGCATATTGACTGCCCAGCGCATTTCTTTGAAAGCGGTAAAAATGTTACAGATTACGAAGCTGATTTTTGGTTTTTCCGTCATCCGCAGGTAATTTCTGTAAAAGCAGAGCCCGGGGGAATGATCTCAAAATTAGATTTTCCGATTGCAATAGATAGAGAAGCCGACTTATTAATTCTCAAATCAGGTTGGAGCAAATTTAGGCAAAGGAAGATTTACAGCCTTAAGAATCCTGGGATTGCTCCAGAAGTTGGAGTGTGGCTTAGGAGAGAATATCCCAAATTAAGAGCCATAGGCTTTGATTGGATATCTTTATCTTCTTATGCCCACCGCGAATTAGGTAGAGACGCGCATAAGGCGTTTTTAAATCCAAAAGCCCAAGGCTCACCTATAACTATTATTGAAAATATGTATTTGCCTAAAGATTTAAAAAACTTAAAAGAGGTTTGGGTTGCTCCTTTGAGGGTTGAAGGTATAGATAGTGCGCCCTGCACAGTTATAGGAGTATTTGCATGATTAAAGCAGTAATCTTTGATTTCGATGGAATTATTGTCGAGTCCGCCGGGATTAAAACCAGCGCATTTCGAGAACTTTTTGCGCAGGATTTTCCGGGAAAATTAAAGACTATTATAGATTATCATATCAAAAATATGGGAATCTCCCGTTTCGTCAAATTTCGCTATATCTACGAGAATATACTTAAACTTCCTTTATCGAAAGAGCAGGAAGAAGAGCTGGGAAGAAAATTTTCTGATATTGTGTTTGAAAAGATACTTATTGCACCTTTTGTTAGAGGTGCAATTGAGTTTTTAAGAATGAATCAAAAAAAATATCATTTGTTTATCGTATCTGGCACTCCAGATAAGGAGCTGCAGGATATTTTAAGGCTCCGTCAAATAAGCGGCCTGTTTAAAGAAGCGCATGGCTCTCCCGCTCAAAAAAGTCAGATTATAAAGGATATCATGAACAGGTATTCCTTGGGTGTAGATGAAATCGTCTTTGTGGGAGACGCTGAAAGTGACTTTATAGCATCTCAAGAGACAGGAGTGGAATTTATTGCTCGGCTTAGCCCTGATACGGCGCATTTATTACAGAATGCAAAATGGAAGATAGGGGATTTACAGACATTAGATTCAGTTATCAAAGATATTGAAGAAACAAAAGTTATTCTGAAAAAGGAGTTAAATAAACATGCATAAATTAAATAAGCTGATTATACAAATCCCGTGCTTTAACGAAGCTAAGACTCTGGGAATAACCCTTAAGGAACTTCCACGCAAGGTAGAAGGTTTTGAAAAGGTAGAGTGGTTGATTATTGACGATGGAAGCGCGGATGAGACAGTTGAGATAGCCAGGGAACACGGCGTGGACCACATCGTCAGGTTCAACAAAAATTATGGCTTGGCAAAAGCTTTTATGGCAGGCTTGGAGGCATCTCTTAAACTTGGAGCCGATGTAATTGTAAACACTGACGCAGATAACCAATACAATGCTCAGGATATTCCAAATCTGGTCGAGCCCATTTTAGAAAGAAGAGCGGATCTCGTAGTAGGAGCAAGGCCAATTAAAACCATTGAACATTTTTCACCTTTTAAGAAATTCCTGCAGAAGTTTGGCAGTTGGGTGGTACGAGCAGTAAGTAATACCGATGTTGCTGATGCCCCCAGCGGATTTCGAGCGATCAGTCGAGATGCGGCGATGCACCTCAATGTTTTTAATGAATATACGTATACTTTAGAGACAATTATTCAGACAGGTCAAAAAAATATGCTGATTGTTTCTGTGCCAGTCAGGACGAATAAGTACATGAGACCTTCGAGACTATTCCAAGGGCTTTTGCATTATCTTAAACGTTCTGTCTTTACTATTCTGCGTATATTTGTGGTCTATAAGCCATTTCGTTTTTTTATGACTATCGGAGTGTTTTTATTTAGCTTAGGATTTTTACTGGGAGCAAGGTATGTAGTTTATATGATTTTGGGTGACAAGAGAGGGCATATCCAGTCGTTAATATTAGCTTCTATTTTATTGGGTATGGGGTTTCAGACAATTCTCATCGCTTTTTTAGCAGACTTAATGGCCGTAAATAGAAAGCTAACCGAGGATGTGCAGTATCGCTTGAAAAAAGCAGAATTTGATAAATCTAAAACAGCATAAATAAAATTATAGAGGCGGACTATGCCTGACCAGGTTAATGGCTTGCTTTCGCCGTGGCTACGCCGGAGGCGTGTTAATATGATTAAACCCTATCTAGAGGGTAAAATATTGGATATTGGCTGCGGTGTAGGCTACTTATCAGAGTTTGTACCTAAAAACCTTTATTACGGTATGGATATCGATGAAGTGTCTCTTGAGATTGCACACAAGAGATACCCCGGAGTACGATTCGAGAGTAAATATCCCGAAGGCGAACAGTTTGAAACTATAGTCCTATTAGCTGTGATTGAGCACGTCGATGACCCCACATATTTCCTGAAGCAGCTAAAATCACTATTAGTACCCAGCGGACGCATTTTGTTGACTACCCCTAATTCATTACTTAATAGCGTGCTTTTTCTGGGTTCCAAAACATGGCTATTTAGCCAAGAAGCGCGTCAGGAACACAAACATCTTTTTGATTACCAGTCCATGGAAGAGCTTGTTTCTGGGATTGAATTAACCATTCATGATTATAAACGTTTTCTTTTCGGCGCAAATCAACTGTTTATTTTGAAACATAAATAGGATTAAAATGAAAGTTTTGTTAATCAATCCTCCATATGATGTAAAAAGGTATATGGGCAAACTCTCCAAGATTGCCTTTGTTTTCCAGCCCATTGGTCTATCATATATTGCTTCATATTTACGAGATAAGAATATTGAAGTTAAGATTGTTGATACCCAGGTAGTAACTAAACCCCTTAATTCTGTAATAAGAGAGTTCAATCCCGATATTATTGGTATTACCTGCGTTACTGCGCTTGTACACAGCACTATAGAAGTAGCTAGGATTATTAAAAAAGAATTTCCAGAAAAAATGATCATTGTCGGCGGGATTCATCCCACCGTTAGACCTCAGGATTTTCTTGTTGAGAAGTCAATTGATTACGTAGCCTTGGGAGAGGGCGAGATAACCATGTATGAGTTTGTGCGGGCTGTTGATTTAGGTCAGGACCCTGCGACTGTGCCGGGAATAATGTGTATGCGTAGTGGCAAGGTGGTTTCAGCACCGCTTCGACAAATGGTTAAAGATATTGATACATTTCCTATGCCGGCTTGGGATCTTTTGCCCATGGATGAATATAGAGTGAGTCCCGATAATAGAACTGGCGAGAGGATAGGCGTTGTCCTTACCTCTCGCGGATGTCCGTTTGATTGTATATTTTGCTCAAACCGCTTATTGACCCAAAAAACATACAGGGCCCACAGCGTAGAACGCGTATGCAACGAAGTCGATAATTTAATAAAAAACTATAAAGTGAAACAGATATTTATCAATGATGATAATTTTGCGGTGGATAAAAATCGCGCTAAAGATATTTGTAGAGAATTTATAAAAAGAGATATAAATACAAAAATCTCCTGGTGGGCAGAGGCCAGGGCTGATTGCGTAGATGAGGAGCTCCTTTTATTGATGGCTAAGGCTAATTGTAGAATTATTTCTTATGGTCTTGAATCTGGTAATCAACGGTTACTCGATTTAATCCAGAAGAGGATAACCCTGCAGCAAATAAGAGAAGCGATTGAACTGACCAAAAAAACAGGAATAGAAATTCGGGCTAGTTTTATTTTAGGTTTACCTACAGAGACAAGGGAAGAAAGCTTAAGGACGATAAGATTTGCAAAGGAATTGAATATTGATCAGGTGCGGTTCGCCTTAGCCACTCCTTTCCCGGGAACAAGGCTATGGGAAATTGCGCAGGAAGAGGGAACTTTAGCTTTTGATAGCTGGAAACAATTCAGCATGATGGCAGGTTATTCTCGAGGTCTGCCCGTTTATGCGCCAAAAGGTAGAAGCCGACAAGAATTGGCAAAATTACAACGCCGTGCGAATCTTATGTTTTATCTAAGACCGAGGATTATGACGACCTTTTTAAAAAGAATGACCGATTTACGCGCTATTCGAGATATTTCTTACGGCGCATACAGATTTATATTGGCTACGTTATTACCCGATAGATGATATTATAATCTAAATAAAGTTTATTATGGAGGTAGTTATCTTGTGATTTCTCTTTCCAGCCTGTACATAAATTTCCAATATATGGTCCATGGATTTAAACCTAAATTAGTAGCGCGCGCCGCCTCTGGATATGCGCATTATTTTTTAGGAGCGAAACCACGTCTGCGCTATGTAGATTGTATACTACATTATGCCTGTAATCTGAAATGCGAACACTGTTCATGTGAGGGTCTTAAAAATTTATCCCGCAAACAGTTAATACCAGAGGAATGGGGAAAAGTAGCACGGCAAGCGGAGGCATTAGGAGCGATTATCTTTGGCGTGCAGGGAGGAGAGCCGCTTATCTATCCTCAATTACAAGAAGTTATTCAGCAACTTGCTCCTTCGCGCAACTTTATCTCCATAAAGACTAACGGTACTATTGCTTCACAAGAATTGTTTATGAGGCTCAAAAAATGGAAGGTTGATAGCGTGACCGTAGGTTTTGGTCCGGTGCCGAATGAATTTGAGTTTGAGGGATATGACCAGATAACCCGTCGTCTTAAGGATGCCTTTGCCACTTCCTTAAAGAGCGTAGAAATATTGGCTAAGGTAGGGATTAAGCCGATGATGAGTGTAGTGATTAGTAGGCGTAATATCCGTTCAAAAGTTTTTTACGCCATGATTGACTTAGCAAAACAATATCATTGTGTTTTAAATTGTGCCTTGGCAGTACCTGTTGGTTGTTGGGAATTTGATTATGACTTAATGTTAAGACCCCAGGATCGTAGGGAGCTCGAGCTAATCATGCGTAAGTATCCGCATGTGCGCACGGATTTCCAGACCAATTGGTGCATCAATGGCTGTGGCGCATTAAAAGAAAAAATATACATTTCTCCTTACGGCGATGTCTTACCTTGCCCATTTATCCATATTTCATTTGGCAACGTACGAGAAGAGCCTTTGGAGGTTATCTGGAGGAGGGGATTTAAAACCAATACTTTTAATGAATATGCCGACGTGTGCTTGGCTGCTGAGGATAAGATATTCTTATCATATCTAGAAATTGCCGAACATAAAGATATACAGTTACCTATCCGCTATGACGATTCAGGGGTAAAAAAGCTTTTATCAACGACGAGAGCCCAACGCATAGGGCAGGAAAAACTAACCAATAAATAAGAACTCCTGATGCTAATAAAACATTTGCCATTTGCTTTTCAGAACATAGATGTGGAATCCGTTCTTTGCCCGGGTTGTCAGGCAGATAAATTTACGGGTATTACGAAAACTATCGATTACGATTATTTTACCACGGATATTAAGTTTGAGGTAGTCCGCTGTATTGAATGTGGCCTCATCTATGTCAATCCTCGCCCTAAACTCTCAGAAGTCCCTAAGATTTATCCCGCAGAATATTCAGCGTATCATTTTAGTAATATACGCAACCCTGTTATTAAGAGGGCGCGCAATTTTATGCAAGGCGGAAAAGCAAAACGTATTTTAAGTTGTATAACTGATTTTAGTAAAGAGGTACGCATTATAGATGTTGGCTGCGGAAGTCCGGTTTTGCTTAGTCTTATCCGTAATTTTTCTCGGCACAAGCTAGATTTATACGGGAATGATTTTAGCCCTGATGTGCTTGAGTCTATAAAAGACGCTGGTTTTAAAGTTATTCCCGGGGCTTTTGAAGACATGCAGTGGCAAGACGACTTTTTCGATGTAATAGTAATGAATCAGTTGCTGGAACATCTTTTTGACTTACCGGCGAACTTACGGAAAACCTTCAAACTACTTAAACCTAAAGGCATACTTTTTATTGAAACTCCTTCTGAAGAAGGCTTAGACGCAGAGATTTTTCGGATTAATCATTGGGGAGGCTATCATATTCCTAGGCATCTTCAGATATTTAGTTCATCTACTATACGTAAGATTTTACAGCGATATGGGTTTATGATTGAAGCTATTGAGTATATCCCCAGCCCGAATTTCTGGACGAGTTCAGTGCGTAATTTTTTATATCGGAAGGGAATTCCTTACGCTTTCACCAGACACATGAATTACCGAAATATATGCTGCATGTTAACCTTTACTTTGCTGGATACAGTTACGCGAACATTTCATCCTACAAGCAATATGCGGGTTATTGCACGTAAGGCGAATGTTTGATGAAGAGAAGTAATATTAAATCATGAAGAAGATGGCGCGCAAATTTGATTTTTCTAAATATAAATTTTTGACTATTCCGATATTAGTTTCTTGTTTAGCGTTCGCCGGAATTTTGGTTAAGAAACGTCCTACGTTTATCCCCGCAAGCTTATTTTTTTTAAAACGGCGTTTTTTCTGTGCCATAATTGCGTTTATCTGGATTTTTTGGAGTCTTTACGGAATTAATAAGTACTTCTTACAACATAGAAGCCTCTTTGAGTTTGTGAAGCGTTTACGCACTACCGTTGAAAATAAGGCATCGTTAATCCTATTTATTTTCATCGTCTTGGTTTTATTGTGGTTGCGCTTGCTTATTTTTAACAACCCTTACTTATATGAGTACAATCAGGGCAATGGTGCATATTATGTTCAGGTCCTACATAATTTATGCAGTGGCGTTGGTCCCGAGCAGACCACCAAGGCCAGCGGTGCACTATATTTTCATACTAACAATTATTTCTTTGCATCAATATTTTCTACAGTGCCTCAGATTTTGCCTCTGCTATTGTTAGCACCATTGTATTGTGTGTACCCTTATCCTCCTATGCATGTTTTTGCTATGGTCATTGTTGTTGTTATCATAGGCTCTTTCGGTATATTTTTGGCCATAAGGGCTCTTGGAGGTTCAAGGTTCCTTTCTTCATTAGCGTCGATGGGTTATTGTCTTATTGTCTGGGTAGTATCACCTATCCTTTTTCACGGAGCCTTTGACAACTTGGGATTTGCAGTTTATCCCTATGTTTTTACCTTTCTTTTTCTGCAAAGATGGAGATTATTTTATCTTTCTTTATTACTTCTTGCCTTAATCAGCATACCCTACACCTATTCGGTAATGGCTTTAGGTGTAATGGTAGCCTTGTTTTTCAAAGCACCAAAACAAGGAATAATAGCTTTTTTGCTTGGATTTTTGGTGATGCTTTGGAGCATGGCAGTGGTTAGAGAAAGTCTTTGCGGTATTTTACCGGAAAACAAGTCGCTTTCAGGTATTTCTTTTGAGTTTCTTAAGAAAGAAAATATCACATATTTAATTGATGCATTCAAATTTCATTCTTTATATATATTTTGTCTACTGGCGAGCTTGTCATTTGTTCCTCTTTTAGGGATCAGAAAAAATAAGAATTGGAATTTGCAGGTTGCGGGTTTACTGGTTTTTATTTTAATCAATGCTTTTATGGGATTATTCCGTAGCTATTCTTGGTCTTTTCACCGCAACGCTAATTTTGTGGTTCCTGCTTACTTAAGTGCTTTTATGGTGTATTGCAGTATGGGTACACCCGAGAAAAAGAGATTAATTGGTTATGTTCTGTTTTCTGGCTTAGTTTCAACAATATTGTGCTTTAGCTGGCATTATCCTTGGGCAGGTTTTAACGTTCTTAAACCATCGTCTGATAATCCCAGATATGAGCAGGTACTTTCTAAGGTTAAAAAATTTGTCCCTGCAGATGCTTCTCTTTCTTATCGTCTTGAGGCAGGGCTTGAAGCCTACGCGACTAATCGTCAAATGGCCTGGCCATTAGGTTATCATCCTGAGGGAGCAGAATATTATATTATCCAGACTAAAGCAATTAGATATATTACCGAAGATTTTCCCAATTGGCTAGGATATCTTAAAAATATAGAAGCGAGCAAGGATTTCAAGCTTCTCTATAAAGATGATATGCTTATTATCTATAAGAATCTCAATCCTAAACCTATTCCGCGTCTGGAAAGTGTTTTAGATTGGAATGTGCTTTGGCGCGGCATGATTCCAACTAGTTGTAAATTAAGGAGGTAAGGGATGAAAGTAGTAATTTTATGCGGTGGTTTTGGTACGCGTATTCGTGATGTTGCGGAAGATATCCCTAAACCAATGATTCCTATCGGGAATTATCCGATTCTTTGGCATATTATGAAGTATTATGCCAACTTCGGTCATAAAGATTTTATTCTCTGCTTAGGGTACAAGAGCAACGTAATTAAAGATTTCTTCCTTAATTATGAAGCGCATACTGCTGATTTTACTATTTCGCTGGGCAATAAAAATGACATCATATTCCATGATAGTCATCAACGCTTAGATTGGAGAGTGACACTTGCCGAAACAGGCCTAAATTCCATGACCGGTGTCCGGATTAAGCTGGTGCAAAAATATCTTACTGACGAGGATAATTTCATGTTGCAATATGGTGATGGCGTGGGAGATGTAGATTTGGAAAAATTGCTTAAGTTTCATCTGGCGCATAAAAAAATTCTCACTGTAACTGGAGTGAGGCCGCCTGGTAGATTTGGGGAATTAGTGGCTCAAAAGAATGGCAAGGTCATAGAATTTAATGAAAAGACACAGGCTACTGGTGGTCGTATATCTGGAGGATTTTTTGTTTGTCGAAAAGAGCTCTTTAAGTATTTAGATAATAAGGAAAATTTAGTTTTTGAGCGAGAGCCAATACAGTCCTTGGTGCGCGATGAGCAGCTAATGGTCTTTGAGCATGATGGTTTCTGGCAACCTATGGATACATACCGGGACTACGTGTTACTTAATTCTTTATATAATGAAGGAAAAGCTCCGTGGGCGGTTTGGAAATGATAAATTTAGAGAAGGCATTTAAGCGCAAGCGAGTGCTCGTTACTGGAGATACAGGTTTTAAGGGGTCTTGGCTTTCTCTGTGGCTGCATGAGCTTGGTGCGGATGTTTTGGGTTACGCGCTACCACCGGAATATGAAAATTCTCATTTTGCGCTCCTAAAATTAGATAATATCATTCATCATATAAACGGAGATATACGTAATTTAAGCTCTTTGCAGAAAATATTTACTAAGTTCAAGCCCGAGTTCCTGTTTCATCTCGCCGCCCAGGCAATTGTCAGAGTCTCTTATCAGAGGCCAAAATATACATTTGATACTAATGTTGGTGGCTCGGTGAATGTCTTGGAATGCATGCGTAATTGTGCCTCTTTGAAGTCTGCAATTTATGTGACCTCGGATAAATGTTATCTAAATAAAGAAAGGATGAGAGGTTATCGTGAAGAAGACGAATTAGGGGGGGATGACCCTTATAGCGCTTCCAAAGCAGCAGCTGAAATAGTTTTTTCTGCTTACCGAAAGTCTTTTTTTAATACCAGAAAAGACTTGGGTCTGGCAAGCGTGCGTGCGGGAAATGTGATTGGCGGAGGAGACTGGGCAAAGGATAGAATTATACCAGATTGTATGTATGCACTGAGGGATAATAATCCCATAATCTTAAGGAACCCAGATTCAACGCGACCTTGGCAACATGTACTAGACCCTTTACACGGTTATTTAATTTTATCAATTAAACTTCTTACCAATCCTTGCAAGTATTCTGGTTCTTATAATTTTGGACCCAAGAGCGGCTCCATTAGAACAGTACGGGAATTGGCAGAAAAGGCTATTTTCTATTTTGGCGAAGGTAAGATTAAGATTAAAAAGGAAGTCAAGGCGCCTCATGAAGCAATTTTATTGCGTTTAAATTGTGATAAAGCTAATCAGATCCTTAATTGGTATCCGCGTTGGGATTTTAATAAGACAATCCTTGAGACGGTCAAATGGTACAAAGAAGTATTAAATGGTAAATCAGTATTATCCATGACCAAGCGACAGATCATCGATTTTATGGGAGGAGAGAATGATTGAAGGCGTAATAATTACCACCTTAAAGCAAATTGTGGATGAGCGCGGAAAAGTCATGCATATGCTAAGGAGTGATTCAGAGGTCTTTAAGAGCTTTGGAGAGATTTATTTTTCCTGTGTTTATCCGGGAGCGATTAAGGCCTGGCATCTGCACAAAGAAATGACTTTAAATTACGCTGTGCCTTTTGGACGTATCAAATTAGTCCTCTATGATGACCGTAAAGACAGTCTCACCAGGGAAGAATTGCAAGAGATATTTTTAGGTCCGGACAATTATTGTTTAGTGACCATTCCTCCTTTGATTTGGAATGGTTTTAAGGGAATCGGGGCAGAGACGGCGATTGTGGCTAACTGCGCTTCAATCCCGCATGACCCCAATGAGATTGTTCGTTTGGACCCGCTTGATAAATCTATCCCCTATGATTGGGGATTAAAACATAGATGAAAGACATTGTTCTTATAACCGGGGCTTCGGGATACCTGGGTGGCAGAATAGCTGCCTTTTTATCTAATAAGAATAAATTTTTTCTTCGGCTCACTTCGATAAAAAGAACGCGCAAGCCAGCAGTTTTGTTAAAAAATTGTGAGATTGTAAGATTTAATTTGTTAGCTCAAGATAATTTTAAAATACTTTGTAAAGGCGTAAAATTTATTATACATCTGGCAGCCCTAAATTCTCTAGAATGCGAATCAGATCCCGAGAAGGCTTTGCGTGTTAATGTGTTAGGTACATTTAGACTGCTAAAGGTAGCAGAAGAGCAAGGCATAAGACGATTTATCTATTTTTCTACTGCGCACATATATGGTAGTCCGCTTTCCGGGAGGATTACGGAAAAAAATGTTCCTAAACCTACACATCCTTATGCTATTACGCACTTCGCTGCTGAGGATTTGGTACTATGTGGTCAGAATCTCGCAGGCATAGTGCTGCGGCTTTCTAACGCTGTAGGCGCTCCGGTTAATCCCGAGGTAAACTGTTGGTCTTTAATCGCTAATGATTTATGCAGGCAGGCAGTTAGCAACAAGAAGCTTATCCTGAAGACCCCGGGTCTACAAAAACGCGATTTTGTCACCATAAAGGATGTCTGTCGGGCAGTTTATCACATGCTGGAATTAGGACAAGATAAGTGCAGTAATGAAATCTTTAATCTTGGCGGAGAGAAATCACTAAGCATTATAGACTTAACTAAAAAAATTGCAAATAGATGTCGATACCTCTTAGGTTTTTATCCTGAGATCATAAAACCTGAATCTAGACCGAGCGATGTATCTTTGCCTCTCGATTATAGGATAGATAAATTAAAAGCCATGGGATTTAAATTAATTGGCAGCCTTGAAGAAGAAATTGATGCTACCTTGAAATTTTGTCAACATGCCTTTGGCAGGAAATCATAATGTCAAATTCAAATAATCCTTTAATCTCAATTGTTATCCCGACATACAACCATGCGCCTTACTTGAAGAATTGCCTAAATTCCATAATCGCCCAAACTTTTAAGGAGTGGGAAGCGATTGTAGTCAATAATTATTCTGAAGATAATACAATTGATGTTATAAATGGATTTACTGATCCGCGTATCCGACTTGTAAATTTTAGAAACAACGGGATAATCGCTGCTTCCCGAAATGAAGGGGTGCGTCTTTCGCGAGGCGAGTTTATCGCATTTCTTGATTCAGATGATTGGTGGTATCCAAAAAAGCTCGAGACGGTAGGCAAATTTCTTCCTGGAGCGGATGTTGTGTTTCATGATTTGGACATTATTGCGGCAAAAAGAGAGAACAGAAGGAAGAAGGGCAAGGGAAGGCATCTTAAAAAACCGATATTTGCTGACTTGATGCGTAATGAGAATGCCTTGTCGAATTCAAGCGTAGTAGTAAGAAAGGATATCATTAATAAGGTGGGTGGGCTTTCAGAAGACGCTTCTATAATCTCGGTTGAAGATTTTGACCTTTGGCTTAGGATTTCACGGATAACAGAAAGGTTTGTTTATGTGCCAGTTAGCCTTGGGACTTATCGTATTGGCGAACCTAACATATCAGCTTCGATAGATAAACATATTAACTCAATTAAGAAGGTTTATAATAGGCACCTTTCGTTTCTTCCGCCAAAAGACAGAACCCAGTCAGAGATGAGGATGAATTACTGCATTGCCAGGATTGTCCTTAATAAACGGCTATATGATCAGGCCTTAGATTATTTGAAAAAATCTCTTGGAATAAATAATCTGAGCATAAAAATGAAAACTTGCTGTTTGATTGCAATGATTTACTTTAAAAAATATTGTAAATTTAGTTAGCGATATGAACATTCTTTTTATTTATTCGTTACAGGATTTTCAAACGCCAAGAAAGCCTTTGAGGACGGAAGAAGGTATTCAATTCGGTATTTCCTATATTTCTTCATTTTTAAAGAAACACGGCCATAAAACGAAACTTCTTTTTTTGAGCAGGATTATGAGTCAAAGGATAGCAGAGAGGGCAGTGGATGATTGCCTGAAGAGCTTCCGCCCCGAACTAATCTGTTTTACTGCCGTTTACAGCGAATACGGATTTATGAAAAAAATAGCACAATATGTAAAAATTCGCTACCCCCATATCTACTTAATCATAGGCGGATGCCATGTTTCTTTAAATCCTCAAACTATTTTGTCTGATGATTTTGACGCTTTATGTATTGGTGAAGGAGAATACCCTACTCTTGAATTGGTTTCGCAGCTTGAGAATAATAGGCATCCTTCAGGCATACCCAATCTTTGGATTAAGGATCAAAACAACATAGAAAAGAATCCTGTGCGTCCATTCTTGCAGGATATTGACAGCCTTCCTTTTCCGGACAGGGAAATGTGGAAGGAGTGGATAGAAGAAATGCCTGGCTCTAGGATTCCGATTTTATTGGGTCGTGGATGTCCATTTGAATGCACTTATTGTTGCAACCATGCTTTAAAGAGAATTACTGCCGGTCGATATGTCAGGCTCAGGTCACATAAAAGTATTTTGGAGGAAATTAAAGATATTGTTACCAGATATCCTAACAAAAAAGGCTTGTATCTAGAAGTAGAGTCTTTCGGCATAAATATGGAATGGGCTATAGGATTATGCTCTTTATTGGAATATTTCAACAAAACGCTTACTGAGCCGCTTTCTTTTGGGGTGAATTTAAGGGTAACGTCAAACGCTGATTTAGAGAAACTTTTTTTAGCATGTAAAAATGCTAACTTTGAATTTATTAATATTGGACTCGAGTCTGGTAGTGAAAGAGTGAGAAGAGAGGTGCTTAAGCGTAATTATTCTAACCGAGATATCATTAATGCGGTAAATCTGGCTAGGAAATACTGCCTAGAGGTTAATTTTTTTAATTTGATAGGGATTCCTGGAGAAACTGTGAGGGATTTTCAAGAAACAGTCAGAATGAACCGGATATGTCAACCCGCTAAAATTAATCCTAGTATTTTCTTTCCTTATCTTGGGACAGAACTTTATTCGTTATGTAAAGAAAAGAAACTGATTAAGGAAGACGTGCATATAGAAATGGAGAGACGTAAAGCGACTTTAGACCTCCCGGATTTTTCCCGCAGGCAAATTCAAAAAAGCTATTTTTGGTTTGATTTTTATGTTTACAAAGGTTATAAGCCACTGCATAAATTATTATTGAGGTATGCTGTTGTAAAATTCAGTTCTAATCCTAGCTTGAAATATGTTTATAGGAAGCTTACGAATTTCTTTTCATTAAGACGGATTAAAGTTGGATATATAAAGAAAAGCCTACAGCAGAAATCAGAAAATATTGTAGAGTTGACTAATTAATTGTTATGGTAAATAAAACAAAGATTTCTATTATTGTAAACACCTTTAATGAGGAAAAAAACATATCTCGTTGCCTTGAGACGGTAAAATGGGCAGATGAGATTGTGCTTGTGGATATGTATAGTGAAGACAAAACAGTAGAAATAGCCAAAAAATATACTAATAAGATTTATTTCTTTGAAAAAAAATACTATGTCGAGCCCGCTAGGCAATTTGCGTTCTCTAAAACTTCCCATGAATGGGTTTTAATTGTTGATGCCGATGAGTTAGTACCTGTTACGCTAAAGAATAAGTTGTACGAAATAGCAGAAAATGACTTAGCCGATATAGTACGCATACCACACAATAATTATTTTTTTGGAAAATTGATGCGAGGAACGCGCTGGGGAGCTCTCCAAGATATGCACTTCAGGTTCTTTAAAAAAAGTTTTATGAGTTTTACGGCGAAAATACACGGCGGTGTAGTTATTTCAAAAAAAGCAAGGATTTACACGATTATAGAACCGGAAAGCGGCTTCATTCATTTTAATTACATTGATTTTGACCATTTTATTAATAAATTTAATAGTTATTCAAGCATAGACGCTCAGAATATATACGAAAAAATTAAGCCAGAAATATCATTAGGAAGAGCAATTCTGTGGGGAATAAAAGAATTCATTGGCAGGTTTATAAAAAATAAAGGATACAGAGACGGTATTAATGGATTCGCACTCTCGTTATTAATGAGTATTTATAAAATAGTTGTTTATGCTAAATATAAGCTGATGGTTGAGTTCGGCTCAAAAGACCCCCAAGATAAAATTGGGCTTATCTATACTGATAAAGCTCGTAAGATTATTAAAGAGTATAACACGCTTAATAAAGATTGAATGTTGAGAAACATAAGACAAAAGTTATCTTTTTCGATTAAGAAGTCAATAATCAAATTAATCCCCGGTCATAATAAGGGCAAACTAAATATCACCAAAAAACTCCTTTTTAAGCACAGAAAAGAAAATGAGCAGGAGCTGTTAGAATATTTAAGCTCAAATGTAAAAGGCTATATCCCGAGCTATGCGCTTTCTCAACATGATGAATTATTTAAGCCTAGTCAGCGCTTGATTAAGTTATGTTTAGAATTTATTAATTGCGCTTTTAGCGAGATTGAACTCGGGGATGTAGCAAAATCATTCCCAAGGGAGATACAGGAGTATATATATACTTGGCCGGGAGAGCATTATAGGTTGCTTGCCGCAGTTGTAAAAGTATTGCAACCAAAAAATGTTATTGAGATAGGAACCTTCACTGGCGCAAGCACTCTAAGCATGAAGAAATATATTCCACGAAATTCAAAAATTATTACCTTTGATATTGTGCCTTGGGATAAGTATCCTGAAACCGGATTAAAGAATAGTGATTTTGACTGGCAGTTAGAACAGATAGTGGCGGATCTTTCAGATAGAGCCCAGGCAGTAAAATATTACAATTTGTTAAGGCGGGCAGATTTGATATTTGTAGATGCGTCTAAGGACGGGATTACTGAGAAGATTTTTTGCGATATGTTTGATAAAATTGGCTTGAGCAACAATGCTATTGTAATTTTTGATGATATTAGATTTGTCAACATGATCAAGATATGGAGAGAGATTAAACATCCAAAATTAGACCTTACTCCTTTTGCTCATTGGTCTGGTACCGGTATTGTAGAATGGGGATAAATGAAAAATAAATCGGCCAAAATTCTTCTGGTTGATGCGCCTGTTACCATGGAGGAACGGTATGGAAGATTTCATGCTTTTGGAAGCTTCTTGCCTCCCTATGGTTTATTAAGTATTGCATCAGTATTGAAGAATAACGGTTACGACGTTGAAATCATTGAAAGCGATTCCCTTGAACAAGGCTACGATAAGTTGTATTCAAAAATATGCGATGCGAATATTCCTTATATAGGCATAAGCGCAACGACCTTATCGATCAGGAGCGCAGCTCAGGTAGCCCGGTCTATAAAAAATCGTTTTCCGCAAAAGCATATAATTATCGGCGGCTGTCATGTTAGCGCTATTCCTAAGGAAACTATGTCTGAGTTTCCTGATTTTGATATCGCCGTGATTGGCGAGGGTGAATATGCGTTTCTTGATCTTGTCCGGGCGCTTGAGAGTAAAGATGATTTGTCTTCGATCGATGGTATTGCATTTCGCAGGAACGGAGGTATACAATTAACCAAAAACAGGAAGATGATTCGGGAGCTGGATAGGATACCTCTTCCGGCCTGGGAGATGCTCGAAGGTTTCCCTCATCGCTATCTTCCTGCTGGCCATAAAGTGAGGCGCCTTCCCGCTACGCACATCATCACGTCCCGTGGCTGTCCAAACCAGTGTATTTTTTGCGATCGTACTGTTTTCGGCAGCGTTTACCGGTATTTTAGTCTAGAGTATCTTAAGGGCTTGTTCGAACTCCTGTATTCTAAATTCGGAATTCGGGAGATTTCCATAGAGGACGATACTTTCTTGATTAAGAAGGAAAGGGTTGTCGGATTATGCGAATGGCTGATCAGTAAGAAAATTGCTCTTTCCTGGACCTGTAACGGGCGGGTTGACTCTATTGATAGGGATGTTCTAAGGTTAATGAAAAGAGCCGGTTGTTGGCAGATTGGATTTGGTATAGAAAGTGGAAATCAAAACATCCTTTCATTTATTAAGAAAAATGTCACCCTGAATCAGATCAGGGAGGCAGTGGAACTAACAAGTAAAGCTGGAATTTGCACAAAAGGCTTTTTTATCCTAGGTTTTCCTCACGAAACCGAAGAGACGCTGCAAGCGACAATTAATTTTGCAAAAAGCATAAAATTGGATGATATAACAGTTAGCTTTATGACTCCGTTTCCTGGTTCAGACTTTTATAAAACAGCTGGAGCCTACGGCAGTTTTTCGAAAGACTGGAAACAAATGAACATGCTGAATGTTGTTTTTATTCCGCAAAATTTGACGCACGATAAACTCGTGTTTTATCATAAAAAAATGATCAGGGCTTTTTATTTGCGCGCTCCTATTATTTTTAAGCATATCGTTTTTTTTGCTTTGAATATTTATTTCATTCAGTCCGTTTTTAAAAGAATCGGCATATTAGCAAAAAGCGGTTTGCGCAATAAAAGACGATGAATATATTTCAGTCTATCTTTGATTTTATATTCTTTCCGGTCAGGGTAGTTTTGCCTAATGAATGGTCAAGTGCTCTTGGCTTAACTTCGATGAGAGACGAAAGGATCAGGGCGGTAGGACAATATCTGAAAGGGCGGCTTCTAGATTTAGGATGTGGCATCAATGAGTTGATAAAGGAGTACAAGAATGGATACGGCGTTGATGTATATCCATGGAGTGGAATAGATGTATTGTGTGATACCAGGCGGCTCCCTTTTAAGAATGCGTCTTTTGATTGCTGTACGCTTCTGGCAAGCTTAAATCATGTGCCTTCTCTTAAAAGAGCGGACGTATTGCAAGAAGCGAAAAGAGTTTTAAAAAATAAAGGCCTCATTATTGTAACCATGATTAACCCAGTATTAGGTAACATTGGTCATTTGACAATTTGGCGATGGTGGGATCCCGATCAGAAAATATCCGGAATAAAAGAGGGTGAGGAATTTGGCATGTGGTCTGACGATGTCAAGTCGCTTCTTGAAGAGGTAGGATTCAAAATAGTTATACATAAAAAATTTACATATAATTTAAATAATCTGTTTGTTTTCGAAAAGGTGTAACCTTATGGGAAAATATCTTGTTCTGATGCCAAGTTTTAACGAGGAAGGTAATATCGAAAGGATTATTCTAAATATTAAAGCCCTGCTTAAAGATATACCCGTTGTAGTTATTAATGACGGTTCTAGTGATAAAACTTCTTTTATTGCAAAGAGATCTGGAGCAACAGTTTTGGATTTTCCGTTCAACCTGGGGTATGGAGTAGCGCTGCAGGCAGGTTATAAATTCGCACTGGAAGGCGGGTACGATTTTGTGGTTCAAATTGACGCTGATGGGCAGCATAACGTTGAGGATATTAAGAGATTGACTCAGGAGATTAAAAATGATTCCGCAGATATAGTAATTGGTTCACGATTCCTCGGTTCAACGGTTTATAAGATGGATTTGATAAGGAGAATAGGCGTTTTGTTGTTCGGGTGGATTGTCACGGTGTGTATTAAACAAAAAATAACTGACTGCACTTCCGGATTCCAGGCGATTAACAGGAGAGCCTTAGAATTTTATTGCCAGGATATTTTTCCTTCAGATTTCCCCGATGCCGATATAATTATCCTATCGCATTTTGCCGGATTAAGAATAAAGGAGGTTCCTGTGGTTATGCATAAAAGTCCGCCGGAAAAACAGCAGATGCATAGCGGTCTTACAAAACTTTATTATATTTTTAAAATGTTTCTGTCAATTACGGTAACGTTGTTAAGTGAGAAACCGAAACGCATATCTAATGGAGGAGGCTTAAATGTTTCTTAAACAAAAGATTTTTGCGATTATAACGGTTGTTTTGGTGATATTTATTATTTTTGAATTAGTAAGAAGAAAAAAAATGCGCGAGGAGTATTCTTGGCTATGGATGGTAACCGGAATCAGTATTGGCGTGTTAGTTGTGTGGTATGATCTGCTGGTTTTTATCACAAGGTTGATCGGAGCTGTCTTGCCCACAACTACCCTTTTTATTTTTGCAATTTTGTTTTTAATGATTATTTCCATACACTTCTCTTTAAAAATTTCTTCACTTACCAATCAAATGATTAAATTAACTCAGGAATTGGCGATATTAAAATCCAAGATTGAGAAGAAAGAATATTAATTAAATAAGTATAAGTTATGAAAAAGTCAATAGAGGGGCCTATTTTTAAAATATTATTTTTTGCGGTTCTTTTATTAATTATAATCAAATTTTTTGGATTTTTAAGAGCTAAGATAGGTTTTTTGGGAATCATAAATTCACCTTATTTATGGATAAGCTTTTTTATAAGCTTAGCTTGTTATTTATTTGTTTACCTTTGTTCGATATATATCGCAAAAAAGACTTCTTATTTTTCAGCTGTGTTTATTTTTATCTCGATTTTGTTCTTCCTTTTCTTATTATTTATGTTAAATTTTATTAGTCTTAATTTTAGCCCATCTTATATATTTATGGCAGCGTTCTTTGCACAGGCAGTTTTAGTAATATATTTATTTTTTATTTTTAAAAAGGGTTCCGAATTCCTTCGATTTCGATTTGAATCTATAGATCTGTTGATCATTCTGTGGTTTTTGCTCACCTTTGCATTTTACCTAAATTACAATTTTAATGAACATAGAGTTCTTTTAGTTGATGAAGGAAGTTTTTGGTTTCCGCAAGCCACGGCATTGGTTCATGGCCTTAGTTCGGAAACTTTGCCAAAATATGCTATAACAACGCATTCATTAGGAATTCCTTTTATTTGCGCATTGCCGAATATCGTATTTGGGACACAGGTAATCAGTAGCATTTTCTTTATGCCGATCATAGTGATTCTTACCATTGTCTTATTTTTATATTCTATAAAAAATGCAAAATGGTTATTTTTATTTTTCTTCTTTGCAATTATCATGACCTTAAATCGGCACAATTGGTTACGAGAACTTTATTTTGGCTCAATTTACGGCGATGCCATCACTGCCACCTTCTTTTTAGTTGCTATTTTTGAAGTTGTAAACGTTTTTGAAAGGAAAGAGCTCGAGCTAAAAAGAATAATTTTCTTAAGTTTTTGCTTAGGCCTGCTTGCGTTTACTAAGCCGCCGATTTCCTATTGCTATTTTACATTGCTACCATGTTTATTTTTCCTACCGTCGCTTAACTTCAGAAAGAAAATGTTTCTCTGTATTCCTTTCGCGATTCCATTTTTAATTCAAAAAATATTTTTATTCAAACTAGTCGGGTTGACATCAGGGGGACAATTCTTTAATTTTAAAAACTACCTGAATTTTAACTTCTCTAACATGAATGCGATGCTCGAGTATTTGGTAAAAAACTATACTTCTCCTTTATTCTTTTCCATTTTATCTTTTTTGTTTATTTTCTTAACTTTCAGAAAGCACGATTATATTTTCTTATTTCCAATCCTTTCTATTATTATATTTGTCTTCTGGACATATGCGACGGTCTTGAGCAATTCAGAATTTGAGTCTTCTGCAAGATATTTTTCTCAGATTATGCTCTCGCTTTATTATCTTGGCGCCATCGGTTTTCAGAGATTTATTGGGATACTTTTTAAGTCCCAAAAATAAATATTTAAAAATGAATTTAGGATTTAGTCCAAAGGTTTATATTTTAATATTAAATTTTAACCGTGGAAACGATACTGTTGAATGCCTCGAGACTATATTTAAAAATAATTATACAAATTATCATGTTATAGTTGTAGATAATAACTCTCAAGACTCTTCTGTGGATTGCATTAGAGAATGGGCTGAAGGAAGGCGCCAGGTATCTTTAGATGCCGTTCCCACCAGCCATATAAACCTAATTACTCCATTTATTAAAAAACCAATCCCTTATATTTTACTAAATCAAAAAGAAGCGTTGGAAGAGGCAGGTCAAACAGTTTTACATTACCCATTAATCATAATTAAAAGCGATTCTAATTTGGGGTTTGCCGGTGGTAATAATTTAGGGATTAGATTTGCGCTTAAGGAAGCCGATGCGCGGTATATTTGGATATTAAATAATGATACAATTATAGAGCCAGATGCCCTTGATAATTTAGTAAAGGCATTTTGGTTATATAAATCAGAAGGGAAAAAAGTGGGTATAATTGGATCAAAATTACTTTTTTATAACCAGCCTAATATAATTCAAGGAGCGGGGGGAAAGTATGATAAATGGTCTGCGATTGGAAGACATATAGGTGCATTTGAAAAGGATAAAGGGCAGTTTGATAAAGATGAAGTTAACATGGATTTTGTTCTTGGGGCATCAATGTTTGTTGAAAAAGAATTTATCAGCGATGTTGGATTGATGTGCGAAGATTATTTTCTGTATTTTGAAGAGATTGATTGGGTGATCAGGGGAAGGCGGAAAGGTTGGGGGATAGGTTATTGCTATGAGAGTAATGTTTTCCATAAAGAAGGCTCTTCAGCCGGTACTAGCCAGAGAGGCGAGCGGAGTCTATTATCCGATTATTATGGATTGCGGAATCGCATCATTTTTACCAAAAAGTTCTATCCTTATGCTTTATGGTCGGTGTATTCAAGCTTTTTGATAGTTTTTTATAATAGAATTAAGAGAAGGCAATTTGGCAGATTGAAGCTGGCGTGGAAAGCATTGAGTAACAGTTTAGACAGAAATTTTGTAGACGAATATGAATTCTAAGCTTAAGAAAAGCAAACCTATTATTTTACTTTTGGATATTTTTGGTTTCTTTTTGTTTCTAATCCCTTTACTTGCAGAGAGAATTTTTCGCAAGAAAAAGTCTCAAAGTTTTAAAAATATTCTTTTAATAGAATTATGGGGCATCGGAGACCTTATAATTTTGAGTACGATTCTAAGGCCATTGAGAGACAAATTTCCCAATGCCAGAATAAGCTTGCTTTCCAAATCATACGGTAAAATTATCTTCAAGGAACATACATATATTGACCAATATATTGATTTTGACTTTCCTTGGACTCGATTTAGGGGTAAATATGAATTATGGAGCTGGAGCTGGGCTGGTTTAATCAGAATAATTAGTAAATTAAGAAAAGAAAAGTTCGATTTAATACTAGATGCCAGGGGAGACTTTAGGAACAACGTCCTTTCTTTTGTGATTGGCGCAGAGAGGAGGCTGGGTTATACTTGGACTGGCGGGAGTTATTTTCTTACAGATACCCCGGAACTTGATTATAAGAACAGACATAGGGTAGATGCCTGGGTAGGATTATTGGATTTAATTGAGCTTAAGGTAACTAGTCCCAAGCCCAATCTAGATATTTCTGATAAAGAGGTGCGGTGGACAGAAGATTATTTAGAGAGCCAAGGAGTTAAAAAAAGTGATTTATTAATTGGAATACATCCTGGGGCGAGAATAAAAACAAGGTGTTGGCCAAAGGATAGATTTGCCAAATTAGCAGAATATTTAAAAGATAATTATACTGCCCAAATCATTGTATTTGAAGAACCACAAGGATATGGAGGAGATATCCTAATAAAAAATGATTTCATAAAAGTGAAGCCATCTTTAAGAGAAATGATGGTATTAATTAAGCATTTGACTTTATTTATTTGCAATGACGGTGGTCCGATGCATATCGCTACAGCTTTAAATACTCCAGTGGTGGCAATATTTGGTCCTACCAATCCAGATTGGTTTGGTCCATTAGGAGATAGAAAGTCCATAGTTATCAAAAATGATATAAAGTGCCGACCGTGTTTTGATTATTGTAGATTTACTGAGCCTATATGTCTTGATCGAATAAGTATTGATGAGGTTATTAAAGCTACAGAAAAAATGCTGTCTGATTTAGGGATTAATCCCCGAAGAGAAATTTATGAAAGAATCTATTGGGAGTAAGTTTTTCAAAGTATACCGGTTACTATTTTACCTTTTTTTAGGGGGAACCTTAGCTTTTGGTAGGAGTTTTTCTATTCTGCATTTAAAAACAAATTTTTTTCCTTTATTTATTACGGAGATAATCCTGTTAATTAGCTTGCCTTTTTTATTTGTGTCGTGGAGAAAAATTTTTGAGCTGCCCAGAATTTTTTTAATTACATTGACTATTTATTCTTTTTTCAGTTTATTTTATTTAGTTTTAGGGATACTTTCTCGAAATCCTTACGCCTTAAGAGATATAGTATTATCTGGCTACACTCTGTTCATATTCTTATCATTTGTTATTTTTTCCCACGAAAAACAAATCAAACAATTCATTTTTATCCTTGCTTTAGCTAATCTTATAGGAATGATTGCTGGTAGAATTTTTATTATCAACATAGGGTCTCCTGAGTTTCAAAAAAGCATTATTTATACCATCAAACCCACTAATTTTGGTCTTAATTATGGAATAGCCATTGCATTCTTAATTTCATTTTTTGCCTTTGTAAAGAAGAGGTTATTTTTATTCCTTATGTTATTCGCTTTAACCTTAAATCTTTATCTATTATTTATCATGGGAATAAGAACTCTCTGGCTGGCTGGTTTTTTTGAAGTTGTTTTTTTGTTTTTGATTCTTAAGATAAGGAACTCTCTCGCTTTAATAAAATTATTTCCTCTTATGTTGCTTATTTTTGGTGTCTTATATACTCTGGACCAGAACTATTTAATGCAAAGCAAAGAAGATATTATAAGCAAGAGGGATATTATTTTGACCAAAATACAGAGTCTTAAATTTTTTATCGCCAATCCCGTTACTACTAATGACGGTTTATCCAACCAGCCACAAAGGTTTAGCAAAATAAGCGGTTTTGATAAATATAAGAAGAACGGATCTGACGAATCTTCTGTATCTGTTAAGGTTGAGACTCCACAGAAAGTGCCGCGAAAATTTGCGGAATTTTTTGATAGCATCATTTGGAGACTTAACCTCTGGAAGCAAGCTATTGATTTTGGAATGGAGAATCCTCTATTGGGAAGGGGTTTCGGCGTCTACCCAGCGTATATACTATGGGGATATTTTGCACCTGGACCAAAAAAATTTGATTTGGATTCTGGGGTTACGCCTACGCATAACCATTTAGTTACAATATTCTATAAAATGGGTTTTTTGGGGCTAGGTCTGTTTTTATTAATTAATATTTATACATTATTTTTTGCTTTGAGATATCTCAAAAAATGCAATCTTGAATATACAAGATTCTTTTTGATAGGACTTTTAGGTGCATTCCTTTTTTGGCACTTGGAAGCTTTATTTTACGATATAATAGATTCCCCTCCCACAAATATTTTTTTATGGATTATAATGGGGCTAATTTTTGCAGCCATAAAAACGGATAAAGAGGATGCGGCATCAAGCCAAAAACCGAATAAATGCCTGGGAAAGTAAATCTTAGAAATGCTGGATTTTGGTTAAATTTGTATTGGATAATAATTATAATACTATATATTGTATGGAGAATAAGAGTATTCTTAGAGAGGATTATTTAAAAATTTCTCATTTGCCAACTATACTTTTGGTATTGGGATATATTTGTTATTGGATAGAATTATATTTTATTCGAAAACAGAATGGATTAACTTCGCCACTTGCTTCTATTTTGTTTATATTGATTTTTATGCTTACGTTAATTCTTAATAGAAAGAGAATTCTAAAATCCCTGACTGGGTTTATTAATGGATATAAACATGAGCAGAAATTTACAAAGTATTCATTGATATTGTTTCTATGTATTATAGCATTTATACTCATAATTGTATTTTATGCACATTTATTGCCTCCTCATCTTTCACAGGAGTACGATGCTTTAAATTATCATATTAGCTTACCCCGGCAACATCTTATCTTAGGTTCATTTAGGCATATTGCATGGTCTTCAGCGGATTTATTTCCCTTGCCAGTTGATTTTGCGCTTGCTCCTTATTGGTTTGTTTCTGAATTACCAAATAAATTCCCCCAATTTTTATTCCTCCTGGGATTAGTTTTTGTTTCGGTTAATTTAGTGAGGCGTTTTAGCGGCAACAATTTTGCTAGCATTTGCCTTATAATTATTGCTATTTTTGGATCCCATTTTATAGGCATTCAGATGGGAACGGCAATGCTAGATATTGTTTTGTCTTATTTATTTCTTGCCGCATTGGACAGTTTATTAGCAGGCAATACTTTAAACAGCGCAGCAGAATTTACCTTCTTTCTTTGGTCAAAGTCTTTCCAGCCGTTTCAGGTGTTATTTGTGCTTTTCGTCACGATAGCTTTATTTATTATCTATAAGAAAATAGGAATCAGAGATATTAGTTGGGGATTTGATAATACGGTTAATTCAGAGTCCAAGCAAAAATTTATAAGAGCTTTTAAGGAAACTTTAATTTTTGTTATTTTATTTAGTGTAGTAATTGCAGCTCCATTTTTGATTAAATCCACTTATCGCTCAGGTACACCTTTATTCCCTTTTGCACCAGGGATTTTGAATTTAAATAAAAATATTGATAAAAATTCGGAGTCATGGAAATCAATCCTGGAGTCATCCAAGGCTTATACTAAAGTAAAGGATAATTACGGCTACGGCATATCGCTAATAAGTTTTATTCGCCATTTTTGGTTGATTGCTGTTCCAGAAAGAGGAGTTAATAATAAATATGATTATCCAGTTGGTTTAGTGTATTTGCTCTTTTTAGGTCCATTTTTATATCTTTTGTTCGCTTCATTTAAGAAAAAACAATTTGCTATTTTACCTTTGCTTGTAATATCTTTCTGGATTTCATGGTGGTTCGGCTCACAACAGACACGGTTTCTTTATATTCCTATTTTATTAATGATGGTCGTTGTTTCTTCGGCACTGAAATTAAAATCAAGGATATTTATAATGGCTGTTACAATAGCATTAATGTTGAATGCAGTTTCAGTATTAAGGGTGCATAAAAATGACCTTGGTTTATCCAGAATAGCTGTCTTAAGAGCCAAAGACATACAAATTATGCAAATGAATAAAGAATATTTAAAAGACAAAAGCTTACAGACAGTATGTTTAGATTACTATGATATTGCTTACGCGCGTTTTCCTGTTTTTGTGATAAAAGAAAGCCTTCCTTGGGTTTTGTATGCGAAGTTTGACTGTTCTAATAAGGAATAAGTTTTTTAATTGAGTATAACAAAAATAATTCGTAAGTTACATATTGTCCATAAAAATAGAAGATCAAAATAAAGAAATGTCTTTAATCAAACATAAACAAGATTGGGAAGAACTAGGGAATACGGATCCTTTTTGGGCTATACTAACAGATAAGAGACGGCAGTTTGGTAAGTGGGATATAGATGAGTTTTTTCTTACCGGAGACCAAGAAATCGGAAAAGTTATGCAATCTGCTCTACGGCTGGGTTATCCACCAAGGCGAGAATTAGCACTAGATTTTGGATGTGGTCTTGGAAGATTGACTAGAGCACTAGCGAATTATTTTCAACAATGTTACGGAGTGGATATTTCTGAAAGTATGATTGTCCAAGCCAAGGAACTAAATCGGCATATTCAGAACTGCAAATTCATTTTGAATACCGCAGGACATTTACAAATTTTCCCTGACAATTATTTCGATATGATTTACACAAATATTGTTCTCCAGCATCTTCCCAATCAATCCATAATAAAATCTTATATTTTTGAGTTTATACGTACGCTAAAGAAGGACGGGGTGTTTGTTTTTCAATTACCAAGTTACATTCCGATTAAAAATAGGCTTCAGCCTCGCAGAAGATTGTATGCGTTATTAAAAATATTAGGTTTTAATACTAAATTTCTCTATGAGAAATTAGGATTAAATCCGATTAGAATGAATTTTATTCCAGAAGATAAGGTAGTTATCTTTTTGAAAGCGAATGGGGCAAAAATCCTTGAGATTCAAGAAGATTTGCATAAAACGCGATCTATTCAGAGCAGGATTTACTATGTCACAAAGTAGGAAAATGTTTTTTACTTTGCAATAGTTATGAAATTATCCATTATTATACCTTGCTATAACGAAAAATATACTATCAGGATTTTAGTTAAAACTGTTTTGAATTCACCCATTAAAAACAAAGAAATTATTGTAGTAGATGATGGCTCTACGGACGGTACGAAAGAAATTTTGGATAATGAATTCGAGTCAGTTGTAGACAAAATAATATATCATCAGAGGAATAGCGGTAAGGGTGCGGCGGTTAGGAGTGGACTCTCTGCTGTGACTGGCGATCTAGTAATTATTCAAGATGCTGATTTAGAGTATAAACCGAGCGAGTATCCCCGTTTGATGAAGCCTATATTAGACGGAGAAGCGGATGTTGTTTATGGTTCGCGCTTTTTATCTACCGAAAGCCGGAGGGCATCTTTCTTCTGGCACATGGTAGGCAATAAAATTTTGACACTTTTAACCAATATGGTTTGCAATATTACTCTTACCGATATGGAAACGTGTTATAAAATGTTTAAGAGTGATGTAATAAAGAATATGAAATTAGAAGAGAATCATTTTGGCTTTGAGCCGGAAGTGACCATAAAGGCAAGTCAAATGAATTGTAGAATATACGAAGTTGGAATTTCTTATTTTGGCAGAGGATATGAGCTAGGCAAAAAGGTAAATTGGAAAGACGGCTTTGGGGCCTTAGCCTGCATTATTAAGTATGGAATTATACGTAAATTCTTTAATCAAGAACCATTTCTTGAAAAGTTCCTTAGGAGGGTAAGGCTAAGGAAAATACTGCCCTTTATTGCTTTTGGTCAGACTGTTTGCGATATAGGTTGCGGTCAGGATTTTGCTTTATTAAGAAGTATCAGCAATACTGTTTATAAAAGTATAGGTATTGATAAAAAAGTTCCTCAAATCAATTATTCCAATATACAGGTTAAAACAATTGAATTAAGTGACAAAATACCATTAGAAGATGAATCTGTTGATATGGTTACTTTATTGGCTGCATTGGAACATTTTGATAGAGACGATAAGATTATCCAGGAAGCAAAAAGAATTCTCAAGGACGGTGGTTTATTACTGATAACTGTTCCTTCAAAAAAAGCAAAGTTTATTATTCAGTTTCTGGCTAATCAGCTGCATCTTATCAGTAAAGAACAGATCCGTGGCCATAAGCGATATTATAGTGTCAACGAACTCAAGAGATTATTGATTTCTTGTGGTTTTATTGACCCGAAGATCAAACCATTTCAGCTTGGTTTAAATCTTTTCTGCTCCGCCAAGAGATAAGTTAATGACGTATTAAAATGAATCATTTAAATAGTAGTATTGAAGTTTTGGGAACACGGCTGGATTTGGTGCAAATACCGGAAGTTATAGAGATTATGGAAAGTTGGATTAGCCATAGAAGTATCGGAAATTATATTGTCACCACAAACGCCAACACCATAGTATTAAGCAAAAAAGACCCTAAAATTAAAGAAGCAGTAAATAAAGGAAATTTATCAGTTCCAGATGGCATTTCATTAGTCTTATTATCAAAATTATACGGTAAGCCTTTGAGGCGTAGGGTATACGGCCCTGACCTAATGCTAAAGTTTCTAAAAAATGCAGAAGGCAAGGGTTATTCCAATTTTTTTTATGGTTCTACAGAACTAACGCTTAAGGCATTAGTTAAAAACCTAAAAAAAAGATTTCCATCTTTGAATATTGCGGGTATCTATTCGCCGCCTTTTAGCGATACTATGGAAGAGGATGAAAAAGCAGCAAAAATTATAAATGAAGTTTCTCCTGATGTTCTATGGGTGGGATTAGGTTGTCCCAAACAGCAGTTATGGATGTATAAAAACAAAGACAAAATGAAGGTCCCGGTTATGGTTGGGATAGGAGCTGCTTTTGATTTTCTCGCTCAAACTAAATCGCAGGCGCCGCGTTGGATTAGAGATAATGGCTTTGAGTGGATATTTAGATTAATTACTGAACCTAAGAGGCTCTGGCGCAGATATTTGATTAATAATAGCCTATTTGTGTTCTATGTTACCTTAGAGTTAATCTCTAACGCCTTTACTTTTAACAAAAACAAGCCAAATTAACCCATTAATCTTGTTTTCCAAAAATAGATTTTCCTACCAAATTTATTAAATTGTGATAAAATAACTTCTATGTTTAGAGACAGAAGGCGCATACATCTCATTTATTTTATTATTGATTTCTTCCTTATAGGTTTTTCGTTTTATCTGCCTTATAAATTTAACCCCACCTTAGTCCCTCAGGATTTGCTGGGATTCAAACTTTACTTTCCTGTATTTGCCTTTTGGGGCACCTCGCTTATTTTCTTCTTAAATAATTATCGCCTCTATTCTACCGACCGTTCGTTAGATATTATTCAAGACTT
>Ga0315287_10000176_pt1 | contig 55042 bp, 54 predicted proteins | sample YL17G11_0_MG_FD_205037 | JGI IMG/M metagenome (GOLD analysis project Ga0315287, IMG submission 205037) | Sediment microbial communities from Yellowstone Lake, YNP, Wyoming, USA - YL17G11_0 | ecosystem: Environmental > Aquatic > Freshwater > Lake > Sediment | place: USA: Wyoming | collected...
TATGAATCTAATGTCGCCTGGTCTACTTTCTTTATCTTTGACCAGCTTAAATGCCCATAGCTTTCAAAGACATGGGGCGACAGAACTAATCTTTTATACTTGCTGGTGCCGACTATTTTGGCAATATAAACATCCCAAGCAGCTGCGCCTGCAGCGCTGGGGTTTTGTATTAAATCGCCGTCAACAATGGTAGTCTGGGCTGCTATTGGAATTATCGTAGCAATGCCTGACAGCCAAAGAATAGTGGCAACAGAAGTAAAAATCGAAATAGATTTTTGTAATTTCTTACTCATTTTAATTTTTTATCTCTGAAATTGGCCAGCCCAAGGCTGGACAATTTCATTCGACTTTAATTTTCTTTTTGGTCAGCCGTATCGACCGTTTATAACACGACTGAAGATATATTTTATTTTAAATTTGCCTGCCCGATAACAAGAAACAGCTTGCATAATTAAACAAGCTTCCGACCTTTCTTTGTTTTCGGACTCTCATAATTAATATTATATTTTAAATAAACCTTATTTATCTTCTATCTTTTTTATTAATATTTCAGTAGTAGTTTCTAATGCATTAAGCTCGATAGTTGTAGTGGGAGCAAACAAAGCGGAAACTGCTGTTTTGTCTGTGGAAGTGGCGTTATTGCTATCTTCTTCTATCTGGATCAAAACCGCCATAATCTTGTTATTGGCTTCAGCCACTATTTTTTCCACTTCTGCTAACTGATCTTTTACTTCTGAAGAAATAGTTTCTTTGGCTCTGGTCAAATCCTGTTCTATTTTTTTAGTCTTTTGGGCAATGCCAGCCATTTTATCCGCTGACGCATTCTGCATTGTGGCGCTGATATCAGCTAAATTGCTCTTGATATCGCTGATTACTTCTTTTGTCCGGGCGGTCTTTTCTTCAGGAGTATAAGAATCTATAGTGATTTTATTTAATTCTTCCACGCGCCGATAAGCCAAATCTACCTGCATCTGAGCTTTTGAATCCTTGGAAGCGATTTTCAGCATTACCTGTTCAGTAATCTTTTTCACCGGATACAGAAAATCGCCCGGCATGCTGGCTTGAGAAGCTTTTACAGTCAAAATTGGGCCGCCTGCTAAAATCAAAACCAAAGCCGCGCTTAAAACCATGGGTTGCAACCGCTTAAACCAAAACCAGTCAAAAAAACTGACAGCTGGCTTTAATTCTGCCTGCTCTATCAGCTTGTCAATCAGAATCTGGCGGCTTGAAACAAACCATTTGCTTGATGGTTTTATCTGTTTTAATTGCTTAATTTTATTAATCAATTGCTTATCAGCCATTATAATAATATAGACGCTAAAGAAGCTATTCTATTACACTTTTTAGGGCTTTTAGAGCCCGGTGCAGCTGAACCCGCACAGTATTTTCCGGCTTTTCTAAAATCTGGGCGATTTCTTTGATGGAAAAATCATCCAGATAATGCCAGATAATCAAATCCTGATAAAGGGGCTTAACCTGATTCATGGCTTGTTTTACTTGGTTTAAATCCGATTCTAAAACGGCTTTTTGGTCAAGGCGGCTTTTATGGTCAGCGATATTTTCCACTATTTTTTCCTGATTTTGGCTTAAAATCAAATCAGCCCGGGGTTTTTTGCGGTAATAATCAATTACTAAATTGCGGGCAATCTGGTATAAAAAGCCGCGCGGATTAGCAATCTTTTTGTCTGATGAATTTACTTCTTTCCAAAATCTAAAAAAAACTTCTGAAGCTAAATCTTCAGAGTCATGCAAAGAATTGATCTTGATGCTGATAAAACGGAAAATCTGGCGAGAATACTGGTCATAAAGCCAGACAAAGGCCTGCGAATCGCCTTTTTTTACTTCATGAAGAATAACTCTTTCTTTTAGATTTTTCTTTAGATTTGACCAAATTGGCATTAATTCTATGTTTTTTAGCGATAAAAATATTGGCCTCAAGCAAAGCGTTAAAAGTGCCGGCGTCTATCCAATAACCTTTTGTTTTATGATAAGCCAAAGTTCCTTCTTTTACATAAAGATTATTCAAGTCAGTCACTTCGTATTCTCCGCGGGCTGATGGCTTGAGCTTTCTAATTTTATCAAAAACCTGATTATCATACAAATAAAAGCCGGTTACCATCCAGTTATGAGGCGGTCTTTTCGGCTTTTCAATTATCTTAATAATCTGCCCTTTTTTATTAAAATAAGGCACTCCGTATCTTTGGGGATCAGGCACTTGCTTTAATACCACTGAAGCTCCTTTTGGCTGTTTTTCAAATTCCAAAACCGCTGGCTTAAGGCAGCTTTCAAAAATATTGTCTCCTAAAATCAGAGCTATTTTATCATTATCAGCAAAATCCTCGGCAATAGCCAGGCCATGAGCGATGCCTTTGGCCTCTTCCTGAATATCATAGCTTAAATCAACGCCTAATTCCCTGCCTGTGCCTAACAAATCAAGAAACTGGCCTGCATGGCCCGGGCCTGAAATTATCAAAATATTAGTAATGCCCGCGTCTCTTAAGGTAATAATCGGATAAAAAATAAGCGGCTGGTTATATATGGGCAATATATTTTTATTAATAATTTTGGTCAGAGGCAAAAGCCGTGTTCCTTTGCCTCCAGCTAATATAATTCCCTTCATAATATTAAAAAATACGCGAAATCACGAAATTTCGTGATTTTCCTGATTTAATTTATAAAAAGTCGCTCTTCCCTGCCCTTTTTTTATCAGATATTTTTGCCTGACCAGCTCGTTTAAATCATTGCCGATAGTTCTTAAATTTATTTCCGGAAATAAAGCTGATAAATCGCTTATTTTAGCGTTTTGCTTTGTCTTTAAATAAGATATAATTTTCTTCTGCCTCTGGGATATTTTTCCTTTTTTTATTAATATTTTTTGGCTTTTAATTTCCGCTAATAAGAAATTATATTCTTTTATCAGAATAACAAAATTAATGTCTTTTGTCCATTTTTGGGCTTGGGCTAAAGTAAATAAATTTATCAGCGCTTTTATTTTAAAAATCGCCTTTAAATCATTTTTTAAAGCAATTTCGTAAATTATCTCATTAGCAATTTGTCTTAGCTGGCTAATTAAAACTTCGCCCTCTGGAAATAATTTTGTCACCCGATATACTGCCAAGGCTAATGTCAAAGCTTTTTGCTGCATTGAATTTTCTTCTTTATCTTAATATTTTTTTTATTTGTTTGTCAAAATAAAGCCCCGTATTTTTTACGAGGCCCTTATCTTTTTCTTCCATTGCTCGTATCTTTGCACATATCCGTAAAAACTCAAAATTGCAAAGATAGTAGCAATAAAAAGCATACTAACCATTATTATATCAAACAAATTATTAAATGCGCTTAGCCATCCCTTTGCAAACAATATAGAGATAATCCAGCAAAAAACCAGCAAAAAATACAGAAACATTTTAATCCTGCCCGCTTCACCTGCGCTTATATCTATTCCTTGCCGGTACAAGACAACAGATGAAACTATCAATAATATTTCCGTTGCTACAATAGAGCTAATCAACACCTTGATTAATCCCAACCAAATACCTTCCAAAACCCAGATATCCATCAAAAATTTTATAAACAAAGGACAAATAAAAATCTTATCTCTTGCTCTATCTAAAATACCACCCTCTCTACTTTCGATTTTAAGACGACGGGCAACTGGACCATCTAAAAAATCAGACAAACCGATTAATACAATCAACAAACAAATCAGTTCTATTTTATCATTAATGTTTTTATTTGCCAGTACAATAAAACCAAGCCAACTAGCTAAAATACTGCCAGTAATGGTTATCATATTAGCTGTATTCTCATATAAAAAAGACTTTATTTCTTTTACTTTCATCGCTATCCTCCTTTATATATAAAATTAAAAGAACTTTTTTGCCTGCGCTGATTTTATTTTTTTCCACCATTGCTTGTTAAAAATATACCACTGGATTGTTTCTGACAGCGCCCGCTCAAAGCGATATCTGGGCCGCCAGCCCATTTTTCTAAGCTTGGTCAAATCCAGACTATAGCGCCGGTCATGGCCAGGCCGGTCTTTGACGTATTCAATATAGCTTTCATCTTTGCCAAAAAAACCTAAAATAAACTTGGTTATTTCCAGATTGGTTCTTTCATTGGCAGCGCCGATATTGTATATTTCGTTAATTCTTCCCTGATGCATTATAAAATCTATGGCTGAACAATTATCCAAAACAAAAATCCAATCGCGTGTCTGCTGGCCGTCGCCGTAAACAGGCAGTTTTTTATCTTCTAAAATATTAGAGATAAACAGCGGAATCAGCTTTTCCGGATATTGAAAAGGGCCGAAATTATTAGAAGAGCGGGTAATAATCACAGGCAGGCCATAAGTCCGCTGAAAAGCCCTGACCATCATATCAGCGCCGGCTTTGGAAGCTGAATAAGGATTATTGGGCCGCAGAGAGCTTTCTTCCGCAGACGAGCCGTAAGAAATGCTGCCGTAAACTTCGTCTGTGCTGGCTTGCAAAAAAAGGCCGACTTTAAATTTTAAAGCCGCCTCAAGCAAAATACTAGTGCCTAAAATATCGGTTTTGACAAATGGCTGGGAGTCTAAAATCGACCTGTCAACATGAGTTTCCGCGGCAAAATTAACTATTATATCCGGCCTGCGCCGCATCAAGCGCTCGACTAAAACTCTGTCGCAGATATCTCCCTGAACAAACCCGTATCTGGGATTTTTTTCAATATCGCGCAAATTATCCAAATTGCCGGCATAAGTCAGCTTGTCCAGATTGATTATCTTGTAATCCGGATATTTATTCAAAATATGGCGGATAAAATTAGAGCCAATAAAGCCAGCTCCGCCGGTTATTAAAAGATTCATAAAAATTCCATTCCCCCCTATTGGCTTAACATTTCTTTAACTATATTTGATGGGATTATTTTATACAAGCCCTGCTGATTAATCAAGCTTAGGCCGATCACTTCCCCCTTGATGTTCAACAGCGGCCCGCCATTGGCAGCCAGATTTTTTTCTTCAAGATTTATTTCCAAAGTATCAGGTTTTATGCCGCGCACGCTGCCTAAGTTAATTAATTTATAAAGCTTGTTATCTTTTTCATTCTTTTCCAAACCGACTAAAATTATCGTCTGGCCTAAGCCGATTTCTTCCAAGTCCGAAGTGCTGGCTACTGCTAAATTGTTTTTTTCAATTTTCAGCAAAGCCAAATTATTTTTTGAATCTTTTTTAATAACCTGGGCTTCGGTTTCCGCTTCCGGCTGAATAACTTTGATCTGGTCATAGTTTTTGCCAAGCAAATCCAAAGCTGTAGCCACAAGGCCGTCACTAGTCAAAATAATGCCTGTGCCTTGCTTGATTAAAAATTTATTATTATAAACTTCCACTAAAACCAAGCTGGGACTTATTTTATCTATGGCTTTTTGAGGCGCTTCGCTTTCTGAAATAATTATCTGTTCTGTTTTATTGACTATCACCGGCTTGGTTTTGTCAATATATCCCAAATAAGGCAAAATAATATCGGCTGATAATCCGCCGATAAAACCGATGATAAGGATTAAAATTATATTTATTATTTTTTTCATATTTAGCACATCATAAAACCGAAAAACCAATCAGTCAAGATATGGCTGTAAAATAAAACTAAAATAGTGGCCCCTGCCAAAAACGGGCCAAAAGGCAATTCGCTTTTTAATCCTTTCTTTTTTAAAATGATCAGAACAATGCCCACCGCAGCTCCGCTTAAAAAAGCCAGAAACAAAGCTGCTAAAATCTGCGGCCAGCCCAAAACAAAACCCATAAAAAAAGCCAGCTTAATATCGCCTATGCCCATCCATTTGCCGCGAGAGGCCAGCACCAAAGCCAGAAAAAACCCGCTGGCCAAAAGCGCTGCCAGCCAGCCGTTTACCATCAGAGCAACCGCCTCTGGAGAAAATCCTTTCTGCTCTATGGACATAAAAGTATTATAAGCCAAAGCCAAAACAATAGCCGGATAGATAACTTTATTCAAAATCAAATAATGCTTTAAGTCATAAACAAAAATTACGATTAAAATGCTTATAATTATTAAATAATATAAAAAGCTGAAAAAATGCAGGTCTAAAAGATAAGGCGCGGATAAATCCAGCTTGAATTGGCTAAACTGCGGATACTGCCAGATAAAAACCCAGACAAATAGCAAAGCTGTGGCCAGCTCTACCAGCGGATACTGAACAGAGATTTTTTTGCCGCAATAACGGCATTTGCCGCCTAATTGAAAAAAACTAAAAAGCGGCACCAAATCAAACCATCTTAATATATTCCTGCACTTGGGACAGTGCGAGCGCTCTATGATAATCGGCTCGCCGGTCTGCAGACGATGAATCACCACATTCAAAAAACTGCCCGCAGCCAGACCGAAAAAGAATAGAAAAAGTATAAACATAGTTATTTTAAAACCGAGATATAATTTTTAAGTAAAAAAATTACATCTTTTTTTAAATTATTTTTTATCCAGTTTTTTTCTTTTTCGCTTAAAAGCTCGCCTATTTCTTTTAGAATTTGGTTATCTTTAAATTTATTAATAATAGCAATGCAATCTGATAAATAGGCCTTGCTTTCTTTGCCGGTTCTTATTCTTATTATTTCAGGGTCAATATCAAAGTTGTTTTTGGCAAAAAACCAGATATCATAGATATCCCGAGCTGCGGTTTCTTTGCGCTGCGACAAAGCAATTAGTTTGGCAGAAAATAAATATTTTTCAGCGCCGACCAGCATAGAAATCCCCAAATATTCTTTTAATTGATAGTAATTTTTAAGATCAGGGATAAGCTGCCTGGTGCTTATCTCAATTTTAATATTGCGGTCAACATCGCCATAAGACAAAAGCAAAAAAATAGTATTTTGTTTAATCTTTTTATCTTTTATTGTTCCGTACTGCTTTAAAATCTGCTCGATTTTTTCAAAGACCTGATTTTGCAAAGCTTCATCTAAAACAAACAAATCAAAATCCAAATCTACTGAAAATCGCGGCAGCTTATAAAAAAAATACGCGGCAGTGCCGCCCTTAAGTCCCAAAAGCGGAGCTAAGGCCGTATCAGTATAAATATCCTTTAAAATATTTCCCATTATCAATTGGTGTTTTTGCCTATTTAGCATAATTTTTTTTGTATTTTTCCAAACGGCTGGCCAAAGCGCCATTGCCATAAATTTTTATCAGCTCAAAACATTTATCCCAATCAATATTAGACAGATTATCAAAATAATAATCTGAAAACAAATAAATCATATCCAAAAAAGCCCGCTCAGCCGTAGCAATAGTATAATTATTATCGCAAATTGTTCCCAGGGGATTAAATAAAATTTCTTCTTTTAATTTTCTAAAACAAAAAGTATTATTATCTATTTTGACTGTTTTGGAAAAAGGACCGGCTGCAAAAATTGTCTCATATTGCTGAAAAATAATACCGCTGTCCCGCAGCGCGGTTTCAAAGCTGATATAAGAAGGAGAGTAAAGACTATTAGCCAATTCTCTGGGATTGTATTTTTTATCTTTAGCAAAGACGCCCCGGGTCAGTCTGATTAAAGATTCTTGCTTTACATAATAGGCGATTTTTGACTTTAATAGCTTGGGATTTGTTTCCTGCCAGATCAAAGCCAGCTCTTTATTAGTAAAGACTGTTTTTGACGATTGATAGATTTTAGCCAGTAAATTTTCCATTTTATACATCTGTCAACTGGAAGTTAGGTTTTCTCTTACCTCCAGTTCATATTATACATTAATTGCTTTAATTTTTACTCTTCGAGCAAGGTCGCCTAAGGCGGCCGAGTCGAGAAGAAACAATAGTTCTCGACTCCTCCCGACTTAACGTCGGGAGTCGCTCGAACAATACAATATTATTATATCCTACCTCTATTCTATCCCACGCACTTATTTTTCTTAAAATAAGTGCGGGATTACAATTAGTATCTATTCGCCGCCTTACGGCGACTCATAGACTAATTGTAACAAATTCCCCGACAAAAAGACAGCCCAAACAGGCTGTCTTTGAATCAACTATTAATAAAATTCACTACTGACAATCATCACCAGCACTACCACAAGAAGTCAAAGCTCCTGGAGCACCCGATTTTCCCTTGCTGTCTACACACCAATAACCAGCCACAGCAGTAGCAAGACCAGTTTTTAATCTTGCTTTTATACAATAATTAGTAGCATTTGAATAACATACTGGCGGATCAGAAATAGCATCTACACCATCTTCGATATTGGTTAATTGACCTCCATAAGTCCCTACTCCAGCATTTAGAAGGCCTGCTCCATCACATAAATCAGTATAAGAAGGATCACTAGGATCTTCATCGTAAATTAATTCAGCAATGCTTTTCGTTTGAGATAAAGCTGCCTTAACCTTGGCATCCATGGCTTTTTCACGGGCGCCGGTGATGCTGATAAGTACGATAGTGGATAAAATACCGATAATGGCGATGACGACTAATAGTTCAATAAGGGTAAAACCTTTTTGTTTTTTCATAATATTTTTTATTAAATTAATATTAGTTCGACCTTTGTGTATTTTTAATCGCCGATGCTTTGCGACATGCTGTAAATCGGCAGTAAAATTGCAGACATCAGCACTGCTACCATAGCGCCCAGACAGACAATCAGAATCGGCTCTATTAACGAGCTTAAGTTATCTACTATGTTATCTACTTCTCTGGTATAGAAATTAGCCAGATTTTCCAGAATATAATCCAAGCGCCCGGTTTTTTCTCCTGTTTTTATCATCTGGCTGACCACAGGCGGAATAAGCGTCTCTTTTTCAAAAACCGATGAAATAGAACTGCCGCGCGATACCTCGTCCCGGGCTTTTGAAATAATTTTTTGGAAAACTTTATTATTTATCACTGACCCGGAAATTTCCAAGGCCTGAATAATAGGCAAGCCCCCTTTTATCAAAGTGCTTAAATTTTTGGTAAAATGAGCCAGATAAGTCTGGCGAAGCACATTGCCTAAGATAGGCAATCGCAATTTTATCCGGTCAAAAATCTCCCGGCCGACTGGAATTTTTATAAAATACCAAAATCCCAAACCGCCGCCAACAGCCACCAGTCCGATCAGCCAGGAAAAAGACACGCAAAAATTGCTGATGCCGATAATAATTCTGGTTATCAGAGGAAGTTCAACGCCAAATCCTTCCAAAAAATCAGTTAGCTCCGGCACCACCCAAATCATCATGCCGATAAATATTAAAACAAAAGCGCCCAGCACAAAGCCCGGATAATACATAGCGCGCTGGACTTTGGAAATAAGATAGTATTCTTTTTCCAAGTGCTCGGCTAAAAATTCCAAAGAGGCCTGCAGCCGGCCTGCTGCCTCGCCTGCTCTGATTAAATTAACATAGAAATTAGAAAAAACTTTGGGATATTTTTCAAAAGACTTGGACAGAAGCGTGCCGCCTTCCACATCAGAGGCAATATGGTCAATAATTTCTTTAAAAGTTCTGTTAGATGTCTGCGCTGCCAAAGATTTTAATGACTGAACAACCGGCACTTCTGAACCGACCAAAATAGACAGCTGCCGGCAAAAAATCACCACTTCTTTTTTGCTCACCCGGCCGAAAATTTTCAAATTCATTGACAAAAATGCTTTTTTTTCCAAAAGCTCAATCGCCACCACCACTAAATTATGGCTCTGCAAGGTTTCTATGGCAGCTGATTCAGACGGAGCTTCAATAGCTCCTGTCTGTATTTCGCCTTTTTGAGTTCGGGCAAGATAATTGTATTTCATAACTCGTGATGTAAAATTCTATTTTATATTCCCTGAGCGAAGCAAGCGTAGCGAGCGGAGTCGAAGGGTTTTTTGCCTTCGATGCGGCGCCTTTGGCGCCTTACTCAGGCAATATAAATATCCTGATTTTGTCGAAAGATTATTCATTTTAACAACAACATCCTTAGCTCTGAAATATTAGTGGAATAAACTTCTGCCTGGTCTAAAGAAATAATACCACTTTTTACCAAATTAGACAAAGACCGGTTTAGAGAAATCATGCCTTCGTCAGCGCTAGTTTCAATCACCATATCAATCTGATGGATTTTCTTTTCGCGAATAAGACTTCTGATAGCTGCATTGGCGATCATCAGCTCCACCGCGTTTATCATTCCGCCTTTTAAGCAAGGGATAAGCCGACGCGATAAAATGCCCAGCATTGTTGAAGCCAGCTGCGTCCTGATTTGGCCCTGCTGATGAGGCGGAAAAATATCAATAATCCGGTCTATGGTCTGGGCCGCGGTATTGGTATGCAAAGTGGCAAATACCAAGTGCCCGGTTTCAGCCGCTGTGACAGCGCTGGCAACAGTTTCAGCGTCGCGCATTTCGCCGATCATCACAATATCAGGGTCCTGGCGGAAAGCGGCGCGCAAACCCCTTTCAAAACCAGTGACATCAACGCCCACTTCGCGCTGGTCAATTATGCATTTGTCTTCCAAAAAAACATACTCAATCGGATCTTCTATGGTGACAATATGGTCATAATGAGTATGATTGATTTCGTTGATCATAGCTGCCATAGCTGTTGATTTGCCGTGGCCTGAAGGTCCGACTACCAGAAAAAATCCCTGCGACGATTTTGTAAACTGGTGCAATATTTCCGGCAGATTCAATTCTTCAATGCTTCTGATTTTAGTAGGGATCAGACGCATAGCAATGCTGATTCTGCCTAACTGCTGATAAATGTTTATCCTAAAGCGCGCCTTATTCTTATAGCTAAAGGACATATCAAGATCTCTGTCTTTAAAAAATTTTTCTTTTTGCTCTTCTGACGCAAGCAAGGCAAAAGCCACAGCTTGGGTATCCTGCGGAGTTAAAGACGGCCTTTCAGTCAAAGGAGTCAGACGGCCGTCAATTCTTATTATCGGCGGCTTTTCAGGCGAAATATGAATATCAGTCGCATCCCGTTCAATGGCGATTTCAAATAGTTCCTCAAGTTGTTTGCGAGCGCCCTCCATAGTTTAATTATTAGTTATTAGTTATTGGTTCTTGGCTTTTGCCGATCTTGGCAAAAACTTCTTTTATTTTAGCCACTACTGCGGCTGGCGTATAATGGGCTTTGATAATATAAGCGTCAGCTCCCAAAGTCAGGCCTTTTTCCACATCTGTTTTCTGGCCTAAATTAGTCAAAAGAATTATCGGAATATTTTTCAGCAGGCTGTCGCTTTTAAGCTGCTTGAGCGCCTCAAAGCCGTCGACTTTAGGCAAAACAATATCCAGCAGTATTAAATCCGGCTGGCCTTCTTTGGCTTTGTCAATTCCTTTCTGGCCGTCATCAGCTATTTCCACTTTAAAGCCGGCCTGAGTTAATTTTGTGGCGTACATTTCTGAAAGAAAAGTATCGTCTTCAATGATTAAAATCTTTTGCATAATTTTATTATACACTAAATTTTTTCTGAAAACAAATAATTAAATAAAATTAATCTTCAACTGCTCTGGCTAATTCTTCAAACGAAATGATCCCCTGCAGAACTTTTAAAATTCCGTCCTGCTTCATGGTGATCATGCCCTGTCTTACAGCCTCTTCTTCCAATTTTGCTTCTGTTATGCCTTGGGTGATAATTTCCTCAAGCTGACCAGTCATAGAAAACATCTCATAGAGGGCAATCCGCCCTTTAATGCCTTTATCAGAGCAAAACTTGCAGCCTTGGGCCTGATAAATTTTAAATGGGGCAGCCAAATTAATACTTAAAGCGCTTTTTTGCCTGGCTGGCAATTTAGCTAATTCTTTTTCAATAATCTGGGCGATTGGCGCGGGCGCCACAACCTCTTTTTTGCATTGAGGGCAAAGCCTTTGCACCAGCCGCTGAGCCACGGATAAATTAAGCGAAGAAGGAATAAGAAAAGAACTTACGCCCATATCAATCAAACGGGGAATAACGCCGATAGCGTTATTAGTATGCAAAGAAGAAAGAACAATATGGCCGGTCAGGGCAGCATGGACAGCCAAGTCCGCTGTTTCCTGATCTCTGATTTCGCCTACCATAATTATATCAGGATCCTGCCTTAAGATATGGCGCAGGCCAGTGGCAAAAGTATAGCCGATTTCCGGCCTTATCTGGGACTGGTTGATTCCGCCAATATAATATTCAACCGGATCTTCCAAACTGATAATATTATCCTGGTCAGTATTCAATGAATTAAGTATAGCATAAAGCGTCGTGGTCTTGCCAGAGCCGGTGGGGCCGGTAATTAAAATCATGCCGAACGGCCTTTGAATTGCTGCTTCCAGACTAGTTAAATTATAGCCTTGCAAGCCCAGATCCGCAAAAGAACGCAGGCCGATGCTTGGATCAAGCACTCTTAAAGCCACTTTTTCGCCGTTTGAAGTAGGCAGGGTAGAAACCCGAAAATCAATATTTTGATTATCAACCACTGTCCGAAAACGGCCGTCCTGGGGCACGCGCGATTCATCAATTTTTAAATTAGATAAAATTTTTATTCTGGAAACGACAGACGAATGAATATCTTTCGGCAGCACCAGGCTGGTATGCAAAGCGCCATCTACCCTATAACGAACCTTCAGCTGATTTTCCACCGGTTCAATATGAATATCAGAAGCCCGGCCTTCAACAGCGTGCCGCAAAATTACCGCCACAATTTTGGTAATCGGCGCCTCGGTAATTACTTTCTCTGTTATCTCTTTCACTCTTGATTTAGCGGGTTTTTCTTCTTCTTTTAACTCTGTTTCCAATTCTGTTAGGGCTTGTTTTACTTCGCCGTGCAGAGAACGGTATTGCTTGATTACTTCCTGAAAATCTTCAGGCAAAATAATAAATATTTGAGTTTCCAATTCAGAGCGCAAAGCGATAAATCTTAGAGCTTCCCGGGCTTTTAAATCATCAGGATTTACCATGCCGACTTCCAGTATTTTGCCGCGCCTTAAAATAGGAATAAAATTATAAAAAGAAGCGGCTTCTTCAGGGATTTCTTTTAGAACTTCGTTTGGGATTTTTTGCCCTTTTAATTCGCGGAAAGGCACATTTAAAAGCTGGCCTTTGGCCTTGGCTTGGTCTATTAGACTTAAATTGCTTTGTACAGCAGCCACAGTAATTTTATTTATTAATAAGGGGCAAAAGGATTGAGACGCCCGGTTTTATCCACATTGATATCTGTATCGTAGGATTTTAAATCGCGGTATTGCGGGTCTTTAAAAACATCTGTATTTAAATCTATTTTTTGCTGCGAAAAGGAAGTAGACACAGGAATTGACCCGAAATTCGGCCATAACCCGATTATCGGCCTGAAATAATAAAAAAATAAAATAATAATAGCAAGCAAAACAAAAATTATAAGAATAATTTTTATTTTTTTTTCTTTTTTTGATTTAGGCAGTAAAACTACTTCAGCCATATAAGCTATTGATAATAAACTTTTATTGTTAAATTAAATTTGATAAATGAGCTGGGGCCGATAGAGGCAAACTGGATTGAATTGACATCCATAGAGCGAAGGCTTGTTTCCAAAGCAGCTAAATATTTTTTAAAATCATCGTAAGTGCCGGAAACGGTTAAAGTCACCGTGATACTGGCAAAAGGATCTTCGGATTCTTCTGGATTGAACTCCTGCGGATCGGTAAAACGAAGCGAGTCCATCAGCATAGCGTTTGTATAGGCCAGTTTATTGAACTGAACCATTAAATCGGGAATATCTTTTTCTTTAGGCAAGGCCAAAAAAATCTTCTTAGCTTGTTCTTCTATTTGTTTGTATTCTTTTGTCTTGGCCAATATATCTTCTATGTTAGCTTTTTTTGCCTGATTGTTTTTTATATCAGATAAGCTCTGCCAGACAGCTATCCACAAAGGGCTGACTAAAAAAATCAAAATAGCCAAGGTGATAATAATAAAAATAATGCTGAAAAAAAGTTTCTTATTCATGTTAATTAGACGGCTGATAACGCAGAGACTCCGGATTAAATTTTATTTTTATATTAAACTGAATCTGGCCTCTTGAGTTTAACTGGCTGTCTGGAGGATCCGCGCTTATAATTCTTTTATCGCTTTCAAAAACCTTGACTTGCCTGGCCAAATCATCATAAGAGCTGGCAATGCCTGAAAGACTAAGCTGGCCTTGCTCAATATCGGCGCTAAAGCTGGTAAACTGGACTTTTTCCAAAGTTAAATCATCCATCATTTTAAAAAGCTTAGTCGGATAAATATGAGCAGCTAAATATTTATTTATATTTTTAATCGCCTGGTCAAAATCTTTAACCCCTTTTTCCAAATCATAATCTCTTTGCTTGTTTAAAACGTCTATTTCTTTTTGCAGCGCATCTTTCTGTTTGCCTGAATAATCCCGGTAAATAAACAGGCCGCCGCCAGCTGCCAAGCTAAAAACAAGCAAGCCTAAAGTAAGAACTAGCCAAAGCCCTGACTTGGCTCCAAAGCTTAACCAGATATTTGACTTAAAGCCTTGAGAAGAAATATCTTGGTCTTTTTTGTATTCTTTTGGAATTAATTTGATGTCCATATTATAGAAGGATTACTCTCTCATGGCCAAGCCCGCAGCCACTGCCAAAGGCAAAGCAATGTCTTTTATAATCGGCTGAATCATTGGCGGATAAACAATGCGGGCAAAAGGATTGCCTAAGGTCACTTCCGCAGCCAGTTGCGAAGCAAAAAAATCTATTAACCCGAATAAATTCGCCCCGCCGCCGCAAACAATATATTTTTCCACTTGGCGATTATATTTAGCCTGATATAAATTAGTAATTTTATTGATTTCTTTTATGGTCCGGTCTAAAACACTAAAAAAAACCTCCTCTAATTCCGGCCAGGTCTCGCGCGATTTTTTCAAGACTTCGGCTTTTTCCGGAGTTAATTTCATTTTTTCAGAAATTCTTTTCGTCAATTCAACGCCGCCGATTTCCAGATTGTGAGATATCCTGATAAAACCTTTATCAACAATGCTAATGGTAGTTGAACGGGCGCCTATATCCGCCATCACAATAGCGCTTTTATCATTGCCGACTAAAGAACGGGCTAAGCTAAAAGTTTCAGCTTCAATAAACTGAATCTCAAGGCCGGCAGACTGGACAATCCGGCTATATTTTTCAATAACCTCTTTTAACACCGCTACCAAAAGTATCTGGATATTTTTATCCGGGCTGTCTAGCGCTGGTTTTTCAATAATGCTCCAGTCCAAAACTACATCCGTTAAAGGCACAGGGATATATTTTTTTGCCTCATAAGGAATAGCAGAAGCAATTTCTTTTTCCGGCATCCGCGGCAAATCAATCAATGTAGAAAAACTTGAATAAACCGGAATAGAAATACGGGCCGCGGTCGCCTCAATAGCGGCTAACTGCATTAATCTTTTAAGCATTTCTACGATATGCTCGTCCAAAAGTTTCGGCAAAGTCGCGTAAAAATCCTCTCCTTGAGACGCACCATACTCTGAAAAAGGGAACACGCCATAAGTTTTTAAAACATATCTTTCTTTTACGCTTTCCAATTCAACCAACTTTATCGCCGAAGCGCCGATATCTATGCCTAAATTTGTCTTTGATTTTTTTTTAAATAAAGCCATCTTATGATCTTATTCACGCAAAAATTTGTAACAAATTTTGTTACTTTCTTTATTTATAGTATATCATTTAATTAGAGATTTGACTAAAAGAAGTTATCCACAATAAAAATATGTTTAAAAATATTTTAGATTTATTTTTTCCTGTCCAGTGTCTGGGATGCAACAGAGAAAAACAATTTCTTTGCGACAGCTGCCTTGATAAAATTCCTCCTCATAAAAAACAATCTGTTAAAAATTTAATTATTGCCGGCGACTATTCTTATCCGCTTTTGAAAAAAGCTATTCATCAGTTTAAATATAATTTTGTTAAAGATTTAAGCCTGCCCTTAAGCCAGCTGATGATAAAAAAAATAAAAAAATATAACTTTGATTATAAAAACTCTGTGCTTTTGCCTGTGCCTCTGCACCCCAGGCGGCTTAGATGGCGCGGGTTTAATCAAGCCGAGCTTTTGGCCCAAGAAATTGGAAAGAATTTAAATATTGCTGTAGCAAACAATATTCTTATCCGAACAAAACATAATTTGCCGCAAGTTAAAATAAGCGATGCTTATCAAAGAAAACAAAATATCCAAAACGCTTTTATATTAAATCCCCGCTTTCCAGTTGATCTAAAAAATAAAATAATAATTTTAGTAGATGATGTTTGCACCACCGGCGCCACCCTAAACCAATGCGCCGAAGTTTTAAAACCCTTAAAACCAAAAGCTATCTGGGCATTAGTATTGGCCAAGGGATAATTGACTAAAGAGATAAAAATGGTAGAATTAGGGCAATGTTTATGGAGAGGTGGCTGAGCGGCTGAAAGCAGCACACTGCTAATGTGTTGAGCTCGAAAGGGCTCCGTGGGTTCAAATCCCACCCTCTCCGCCAGAAGGAAGCGTGGCAGAGCGGTTGAATGCGGCAGCTTGTCCCGTAAAAAAGCGGAGGGGTGCCGGAGCGGTTGAACGGGCCGGTCTTGAAAACCGGAGTATCTTAAAAGGGTACCGTGAGTTCGAATCTCACCCCCTCCGCTTTCTTACGGGATCTTTGAAAAACTATTATCCTTGAAAAAGGACCTCGAGGGCAAATCTCACCCTCATTGCCAAATTATATTTATGGAAAACAAAAATACAATTAAAGATCATATTAAATGGGAAGCGCCTGAATTCGAGCATTTTAGCAAAGATAAATCCTGGTCTTTTGCAAGCGGACTGATTGCTTTGGCAGTTTTAATCTGGGCTGTCTGGACAAAAAATTTCCTGCTGGCAATTTTAATTTGCGTTGGTTATTTTACTTTTGTGGCTTATGCTTATAAAAAACCGCGGAAGATAAATTTCGCTGTTACGCCCCAAGGAGTGCAAATAGACAAAACTCTTTATGATTATGATAATTTAAGGTCTTTTTGGATATATTATCAGCCGCCGCAAATCAAAGAATTAAGCCTGCGCAGCAGAAAAAAATTAATGCCTTACATCAAAATCCCGCTTGGCAGACAAAATCCCGCTGATATCAGAGCTGCCCTGATACAGTATATTCCTGAAAAAAGGCATAAAGAATCTTTAGTTGACGATTTAAGCCGAGCCATCAGATTTTAATTAAAAATCTTGTCCCTATAGCTCAACGGATAGAGCGCAGCCCTGCGAAGGCTGATATCGAGGTTCAATTCCTCGTAGGGGCACATGCTCACTTTAGACACCCCAATAGAAAATTTAAATAAAGTAGGTCCCGCATACTTGAAAAGACTATCCAGCTTAGGTCTTAAAACAGTAAGGGACCTGCTTTTTTATTTCCCCTATCGCTATGATGATTTTTCCCAAATTTCAAGCATTGCTCAATTAAAAGAAAACCAAACAGCAACTATCTGCGCAAAGATTATTGAAATAAAAAATATCCGCATTTTTAAAAGGAAAATGACTATTACCGAAGCTTTGATCAAGGATGATTCCGGCAGCTTGAAAGCTGTCTGGTTCAACCAGCCATATCTGGAAAACACGCTTAAAAAAGGGACTCTCGCCAATTTTTCCGGAAAGGTCAGTTTCGCAAAAAAAGTTCTTTGCCTGTCAAATCCTGCTTATGAAGTTGTAAAACAATCTTCAGATACTACCCATACAGGCCGCTTAGTGCCAATTTATGGCCAGACTTACGGCCTTTCTTCCCGCTATCTGCGTTTTATCATAAAACCGCTTTTATATCTGACTGCTAAAATTTCTGATTTTCTACCTTTTCAAATCAAAAAAGAATTTAATTTAATAGATCTAAGCCAGGCAGTCAGACAGATTCATTTTCCAGACAATTTAGAACAATCAAAAAAAGCCCGCTTGCGCTTGAGCTTTGACGAGCTTTTTTTAATTCAGCTTAAAAATCTCAAACACAAACAGCAATTAGCCGAATCAAAAGCGCCGATTATTTTTTTCAATCAAAAATTAATAAAAGATTTTGTGGAAAGCCTGCCTTTTAAATTAACAGCTGACCAGCGCATTGCTGCCTGGGAAATTTTTCAGGATTTGGCCAAGCCTCGGCCTATGAACCGCTTGCTTGACGGCGATGTGGGCTCTGGAAAAACTGTGGTTGCCACCATGGCAGCATTATCTACAGTTAAAGCTGGCTATCAAACTGCTTTTATGGCGCCCACAGAAATTTTAGCTAAACAGCATTTTAATACCCTGCAGAGTCTGTTAAAAAAATCTAAAATAAAAATCGCTCTTTTAACCGGCTCTGGCAAAACAAACAAAGCTCAAGTAAAAAGACAAATTGCTAAAGGCAGAATTGATATTATAATCGGCACTCACGCTTTAATTCAAAAAGATTTAATTTTTAATAAACTGGCTTTGGCTATTGTTGACGAACAGCACCGCTTCGGCATTCAGCAAAGAGCCCAGCTTGTAAAAAATTCTAATTTGCAGCAATATGTCCCTCATCTTCTTTCTATGACTGCCACGCCAATTCCCAGAACTTTGGCCCTGACTATTTACGGGGACTTGGATATTTCCCTTTTAAAGCAAATGCCCAAAGGCCGAAAGCCGGTCAAAACAGAAATTATTCCGCCTGCTAGCCGCCAAAAAGCCTATGATTTTATTTATCAGCAAGCTAAAAAGAAAAAACAAATTTTTGTCATTTGCCCTTTGATTGACGAGTCTGAAAAACTGGAAATCAAATCAGTAACTCAAGAATTTAAAAAGCTAAATCAAGAAATTTTTCCTGATTTGAAAATTTTAATGCTGCACGGAAAACTAAAGCCAAAAGATAAAGAAAAAACCATGGCTGATTTCAAAGCCAAAAAAGCTGATATTTTAGTATCCACTTCCGTGGTTGAAGTAGGTGTTGATGTGCCAGATGCCACAGTGATGATGATAGAAGGCGCGGACCGGTTTGGCTTGGCCCAGCTGCATCAGTTTAGAGGCAGAGTCGGCCGCTCAATCCATCAGGCATATTGCTTTTTATTTACTGATTCATCTGGTAAAAAAACCAATGCCCGTCTTAAAGCTTTATTAACCTGCAAAAACGGCTTTGATCTGGCAGAAAAAGATTTGCAAATCAGAGGTCCGGGCGAAATTTCCGGTTCCCGGCAATGGGGATTGCCTGATCTTGCCATGGCTTCTTTGTCCGATTTAGAGCTGATTAAAAAAGCCCGGCAAGCAGCTATAAAAACTATCAACCAGTATTTAATTTCCCCTGTCTTAGCTGACAAACTAAAAACTTTCCAGCAAATCATCCACCTTGAATAGTTGACATATATCGTATTCTATGATACGCTGAAATATGGAAAGAAGATTTTAAACAATCCTAGACAAGGAGGTTTTATGAAAGAAGAGATCAGGTCCAGAAAAAAAACAAAAGCATTTCAAACATCAAAGAAAGGAGAAAAAAGGAAAAAAGAACTGCCTATCTTCAAAAAAATATTACTGGACCAAAAAAAAGAGAAGGAGAGCATATTAGCTGCTGCCGAGCTCTGCGAAATAGAACAACTACAACAAAGCACAGAGATAAATAACTCCATAGAACACCTGCGCGAGAATCCTGTTGCTAGCAAATTCGGAAATAACGCAGAAATGATCATAAAAAAAAGAGAGTGTCTTAAAAGAATTAATCATGCTCTATGGAAATTCGAAAAAGGCATATATGGCATTTGCGAAGAATGCAAAGAAGAAATACCTATTGCGCGACTGAAAAGCGTGTCCTGGGCGCGATTCTGTGTGGATTGCAAAACAGAGCGCGAAGCTGACAAAAAAAGAAAAGAAAAAACTTAAAACTCCTTTCCAACAAAAAAAGCTGTCAAACAACAGCTGCAGCCGGGATAAATAGCCCGGCTTTTTTATTTAGCAATACTTTGAGCCCTGTGTTTTTCTGTTACCCAAAAACCCATATATTTTCCCAGCATAAGTCTGGTTTGGCTATCAAGTCCGGGAATACAGCCAAAAACCAAAATAGTTACTGGCAATAAAATCCACTGCAAGACTAAGCTAAAATATCTTAATATAGTTTTAAAAATTTTATCTTTGGGGGGCTTAGGCGCGATTAAAGTGCTGTAAATAGCAGAACTTATAAGCCCTATCATTGCTAAAGTCATAAGTGTTTTTGTAATGCGAGGCAGATTATAAGAAAGAATCATCACATTGAACTTTTGCCCGCCTAAAAACAAAGGCAGCCAGCCCAAAAGAAAAATCAGCATGGCATTAGTTGACCAGGACCAAAAACCCTCCAGTTGTATCCAAGTCCAATGGAATTTTTTGTAAAAAGAAATTCTTTTGTTTTTATAAAATCCAAAAAAAAGATAGGGGATATTTTCCACTCCCCAGCCCCATCTGCGCTGCTGGCGATAAACATTTATGGCGGTCCAAAACCAATTTTTAGCCACATTGGCGTCCATTGACACGGGATAATACAAAGGCACTGATTTATATTTGCCATCGTAAAATAAAAGCGCCTGCCAAAAAATGCGAGAATCTTCTGACACAATATTTGTCTGCCAAAAATCCATTTCTACTAAAGCTTTGAAACTTAGAGCATGAGAGGAAAAAGTAGCAAGCCGCTCCGGCCGCTGCTGCTGCATCATCTGCCAGAAAGTGCCGGAAGTGGCTACCACCCGGGAAAAAGCCGGCGCCTGCCAGATATTATTATTAAAAAAAGGCACAGGCTGAAAACTGCAGCGGGCCGGGTTTTTTACTTTCAAATAATAATAGCTAAGACAAGAAAAGTATTGCGGATAAACTTGGGTATCAATATCAAAAACAGAAACCACGATATTTTCATACGGAATATTTTCTTGATCTATTATTTGTTTTTTAACCTGCTGGCAAGCCCAGGTTTCGTTAGAGCCTTTACCCGGCATTTCACCCGCAATATCTTGAGGATGAACAGTTGTTAAAAATCTGAAAAATTTATCGCCGAATTCTTTTTTTATTTTTTCAGCTGTCTGGCTGGCTTCAAAACCTGCTCTTTGCTCAGCAGCCAATACCACTATCATTTTTTCTTTAGGATACTTAGAATTTACAATCGCCAAAAAAGCCGCCTCAACCACTGAATACGGCTCTTTATGCATCGGCAAGATAACCAGATGATAAATTTTTTGCCAGTCTTTTGTTTTTGATAATTTTAATTTCCTAAACCAATCTATTTTAATCTGTTTTTTCATGGCCCTGTAGCTGGAGCGCAAATGAAAAGAAAGATAGACAGTTTTTAAAAGCCAGTATATGTCAAATGCAATAATAAAAAAAGCGATCCAGACTGGTTTTAACCAAGATAAAAAAATAACCGACAGCAGAGTCAGCCAAGCCAGAGCTCCGGGCAAAATCTCAAAAGTCCGATAGATTCTTCGCTCTTTCGGGCTTTGCAAATCAGACGCTTTGCCGATTTTTAAATAATATTTTGAATCAATCACTAAATTTACCATATAATAAAAATATAATAAAATCAAACAAAAAGCAGCCGACTAAAGCGGCTGCTGAAATTTTTCTATTTTTTCCAAAAATTTTTCTTTTCTATGCCGTCTTAACCAGCTTGCAATCAAAAGATATCCGCCGAATCTCCTTAAGTCATTGCGCCAGCCGCGATACCAGCCATCCCAGCCTCTTATTAAATAATCAAAGGGAAAAACCAAAGTCTTTATCGCTATTCTGACAGAACTTAAAGGATGATAAAACTTACTCATCAGTTTGGTGGGCATATCCTGAAGCTGTCGCAAAGACATATTATCAGGCATAAAGCAAGCATAATTACCGTCGTATTTTGACCAAGGCACCAATTCCAAAGGAAATAGCCTGTTTTCTTCAGCTAATCTTTCTCTCAAAGTAGTGCCGATTAAAGGAATTGGTTTTAAAATTTGAACAGTATCAAGATTTGCCTGTCTGATAAATTTTTTGAATATCTTGTATCTTTTCCCAGCGTCAATGTGTTCGCCTGTTAATCTTTCAGGATAACCCCAAATCCACATGCCATGCCGATAAAAAAAAGAACGAAGAATCTTTAATCTTTTTAGCATATCCTTGGAGGTATATCCCTTGGCCATCGCTTTTAATTCCTGGTCAATCGGAGATTCACAGCCAATGCATAGAACTTTTACTCCAGCCCTATAAGCAGCTTTTAAAAACTCTGGATCATCGGCAATTTCCAGCCTTACCTGAATGTTAATAGATTTAGACCTGCTATATTTTTCTGCCACTGCTTCAAAAAAAACCATCATTTGTTCTCTGTTTTCTTCTGCTCTGTCATCTACCAAAAAAAACTCTCTGGCATTGCGAGTCTCTACTAACCATTGAAATTGCTCAAAAAGATGCTGGCCTGATGCGGAACGAGGCCTGCCCTTAACGCTGCAATACTCGCAATTACGGCTGCAACCGCGGGTGCGGCTAATCGGATAAATCTTCATTTTAGCATAGCGTAAAAGACCAAAATCAGGATAGGGCAAACTATTTAAATCTTCTTGCTCCAGCATTAAAGGCAAGTTTCTTTGGTATTTGGCACTGGCATCTAAATAAGAAATACCGGGCAGATGACTTACTGGCTGATGTTCAGCAAAGCATTTAATTATTTGTTGAATTATCAATTCGCCATCGCCATGAATTACTACATCAATGCCCTGTTTTAATGATTCTTCTGGCGCGTAATGAACATGCCAGCCGCCTGCTAAAATAAAGCAGCCGCAAGACTTATAAAACTCTGCTATTTGCCATACTCTCTCTATAGTACTGGAAAGCCCGCAGTAAAAACCAATTATCTGAGCTGGCCGTTGAAGCTGTAATTTTCTATGGTCTAGCAAACCATCTTGGCCTATTAATGCCCCTCTTTTTAAATAACAATTATTTTCATCAATAACTTCAACTTTTATTCCAGTCATTTTATTAGCCACAGAAACTATTATCACAGGGCCTAAAGCAGTGGTTCTTTTGGCGATTCTTGAATAAATATTTACTTCTGGAAAAGCCGGAACAATCAAACGGAACAACATAAATACCTCCTTATTTTTTTGTTAAAGAACCTATTTATTTTTTTAAATATTTTTTTCTTTTTGCCTGGCTAAACTTTTCAATAGCATAGCGCAGCATAGTGCGCGGCATTATTTTAAAATATTTATCTAAAAATTCTTCTTCCTTTTTTAAATCTTTTTTGCCAATTTCCCGCAGCATCCAGCCCGCAGCTTTATGTATCAAATCATGTTTGTCTTTTAAAAGCAATCGGCTGATTTTCAAGCAATCGCTATATTCAAAATTTCTAATAAAAGCAAAACAAGCCATTATTGCAATTCTTTTTTGCCAAAGATTTTGGGACTGGGCTAATTTATATAAAATATCTCTTTTTTTATCTAATAAATATTCTCCGACAATATTGGGTGATGACAAATCAACCAAATCCCAATTATTAATATATTTAGTATTTTTTAAATAAAGATTAAATATCTCTTTTTTTTCTTTATTATCAGCTTTTTTAAATTGATCCGCTAAAATCAACAAAGCCACTAATCTTTGTTCATGAATTTTGCTTTTTAAAAGCCGCGCCACCTCAAGCAAATCCAGATCTTTATACTTTTTAACTATTTCTCTTTGTCTGGGCACTTTAATGCCTAAGAAAATATCGCCTTGGCTATATTGGCCCTTGCCTGTTTTAAAATAGCGGCTTAAAAGCGCCGCGCATTTAGCATCAGCTAATTTATTTAATTCTTTTATAACCTCAATTGCTTTATCCATATCATTATTTTACTGCCAGAGGTATAGCATCTAATTCAACTTGAGGAATTATTGCTATTTTATCCCATTTAAAACCTCTGCTTTCGAATTCTTGAGGGCTTGAAATCGGCTGACGCTGTCTATCTAAAGTCAAATAATAAACAGTGTAATGTTCTTGCGATTTAACCAGCGAAGTATTATAAATCTGAATACCGCTGCCTATATCAGCCCAGTCATAAAGCTCCTGATCCAATCCTGGTCCTATCCGAATATAGCCGGCTGAATAAGTAGAATTATAAGGCTGGCCGGATTTGGTTAAAGGAATTCCATGCATATAATAAGGGCCTTTAAAACGCAAACTTAAAGGCATAATCAGGCCAGTATAAGACATTACTTTTTTTGCTTTGTTTATAATTTTAAAGTTGCCTTGCGGCGTCGGGCTTGTCTTAGGATTGCCCGCAGCAGAGATTTTATCAAATTTTACTAATTGGCCTTTTTCTATCATAGTAAAAGATTTGTTATAGAGATTTATTCTGATCAGCTTATCAGATTGCGGATTTGATATAGAATTGTAAACGCTTGATAAAAAAATGCCGAAATTCATGTCATTGGGCAGCAGATAAAAAAGATAAAATTCAAAAAGCGCCACAAAAATCACGGATAAAATCAGATAAATAAATAATCTTTTTTTCATACTTAAATTATATCTTCAAGCAACAAAAAAAGCCAGCGATTCAGCGGCTTTTATTTAAAAAAATCAGTAGCCCTGAAGGGAATCGAACCCTTGTTGTTGGCTTGAAAAGCCAATGTCCTAACCATTAGACGACAGGGCCATATTGAATGTCCTAACCACTAGACCCGCCCGCAACGCCTTGCTTGCATGGCGGGCGGGCGACAGGGCCATAATATCGCTATTTTACTTAAAAAAATGATTTTAGTCAAATAAAAAAAGGTCCGTTTTATTGAACAGACCTTTTAAATTTATTTTATATTTCTTCTATCCAGAACTCGCTTTTTAATCTGATGTTAAGCACATCCTGAACTTCGTTATGGGTTTTTATAAAATTTTCTATAAATCGCATTTTTTCTCCAGTGCCAAAAAATTTCCAACAGCTTTTTAAAAAGATTTCCATCAAGCTGTCGTTTAGCCGAGCCCATTGAATTAATCTTGAATGCTGATCAGGCCAAATATCTTCTTCTTTTATCAAATGCCTGTTTTCACCAGCTATACTTTTTAAAGCCATTAGCAAAACATCAATTTCTCCATCAGATAAAAAAAATTTTTGATCTTGCGCCATAATCTGCTTTTTAAAAGCATCTGCCTGAACTTGAATTTCTACTTCTTTGGTTCTTATCCTACCTCTTGCTGTCCGATAGCAAGTTGGCTGATTAATGTCTTTTCTCCAAGCATTAATTGTGTATTTTCTTCTTTTCTGATCTTCTGTTTCTGCTTCAAAATAGATATCAGCCATCGGTTCGCCAAGACTGATGTCGCTGACTTCAGTATTATCTAATCTTTTTAAAACTTCTAAAGTATGGCCAGTATGCTTTTTGTCAAATTCTTTGCGGTCGTTTTTAGCAATTTCTGTATAAGTATCTGTTTTTGAATTATAGCTATATTCTGGACAAGTATCATAATCAGACAAGGGAATAATTTCATTGCAATCTACGCATCTTAAAAATTTCTTTGCTGTCATAATGCCCTCCTTTGTTATAAATATATTAAATTTTTAAAGAAACTATTTTTCTAAAGCATAAATTAAATTTTCTAAAAATGCAATATAGAGTAATTTTTAAAAGATAACTTCTTATTTTTTCCAATTATAATCATAACTCGGGATTTTATCAGTAGACGGAAAATATCTATCAACCAATTTATGCGCTATTGATATAAACCGTTGCTGAGTTTCATCTTTATTTTTTATTTCCTTGGAAACTTCGTTTTCAGAAAAGCCTATATCTGGTACATCGCTTCCTTTTGTAATTCCATTTTTAACTCTCCAATCATATAAGGCTTTTGTAGGATCTCCACCGCTATAATAAACTATATGTTTTGGCTGCGATTCGGGATTTTTTTGAAAATACTGTTCCCAATATTGTTTAGAAGATATAGTATTTTCCGCAAGCTTATAGGGATTTAATCTATTTTTTTGAAAATGTATTGTTAGAATTTCTTCGTATTTATTTTTTTCATCTTTTGTTCCCCAGGCCTCGACTAATTCTTGACGCAATTCTTTGTCAGCCAAACATGCAGCTGAGTCCAAATTTTTAATTTTATAATCTTTAAATACTTCTTTTATTTTTTTAATTTGTTCTTCTGGCTCTAGATTATCAGCTGTTTCTGCTTTTCTGACTAAATCCTGAACAAAACCAGGTTTTTCGCCAAATCTTGCCTTTATTATTTCATCGATGCCTTCTGAAAGCAGAACTTTTTTATTTTGATCTAAGTAATATTTTGAACCGCTTTCTGGATCAACCCTTGCGTCAGCGGATATAAATGCAATGCCTGTATCTATGGAAATCCCTTTCTCTATATCCGGCCAAACAAATTGATCTCTATTGTTACTCCCGGAAAATTCATATTGTGAAGCGATCATAGCCGAAGGGAATGCAAAAAATATTTCATTTCCTTTTTCCGAACCGTAAAAGCTATCTGCTACTTTTTCAGCGGCAAAATGAATTGCGCTTGAATCAGCAAAAGCATGCGGATCGCCTATTATTGCTGCTTTAAATCCTACATGTACCCTGCCAAGCGCAGCTTCGCGATTAGGACAACTATCTAACTTCAAAAATTTAGCTATTGCTTCTTCTTTAGTATTTTCTTGCAGTGCGATGCCGATTGCTGATTTTAACGCTTTTTTCTCAAATATATTATTTACTGTATCGCTATATTCACCAAGATCCTTTTGATGCTGCCATAAATCTGCATGATCTCGCACGCCATGTCTAGTCACATGCGTTACCATTTCACTGGGAAATCGGCGAAGAAGTGTCACGTAATCTTCCATTGAAAGCGAAGCAAGATGTTCCTGCGTAAAGTTTTGTGCAATATCTTCTTTGGAATATGGTGATTCTGCCCATTTCTTTATTTCTTCAGTATAGAAATCAGAAATCATCACCTTTGTCTCTTCTAAATCTTGTCTGCCTTCAATTGATTTTGCAAAATCTTCTTCAATAGACGCTTGTTTGCCAAAGCTTGATTGAAGTTCGCGTTCAATTTTTTTAATCGCAAAAAAATCTTTAACTTTTATAAAAAATGATGCATCATTATAAGACTCAACTTGATTCCTTAATGCTTCTAATTGTTTTACAGCTTCACTTTTTTCCTGCTCTTTTGCTTCAATAGATTTTTTATCCTCAAAATATTTTGTTCGTTTTTCACGAATTTCTTTAGCAAGCTGACTTCGCTCTTTTGCTGATTCTTGTTTTGAAAAATCTTTTATAAATTTTGGCTGTTCCATTTTCATATTTTTTTAGATTTTTTGAGTGAATATAATGAAAAAAAGAATAATTATAAGTATTTTTTTCATATAATCGTATTTTTCCACAGCTAAACCTTGACGCGATTTTTTAGATCTGATATTATAATAAACAGAAAGGCTTTTAGTCGTGGTTTCCATACCACACCTGACGGAAGGCCTTTTTTGTTTATCAAATTTGAATATTAGACACACGTATAATATGGTAATATAATTATATATGAAATTTATTTATATGAAAATATTGGCTATTGAGACAAGCTGCGATGATACCGCAGTGGCGATACTAGACAGCTCTGAACAAGGACACAAAATCTTGGCGAATATAGTTTCATCGCAGATAAAAATACATGCGCCTTTTGGCGGAGTAGTGCCGAATTTAGCAGCCAGAGAGCATTTAAAAAACCTGCCTGTGGTTTTAAAGCAGGCTTTTTTTGAATCCAAGCTGAAAGAAAAAGATATAGATTTGATGGCTGTAACAATTGGCCCGGGATTGATTCCTTCTCTTTTGGTCGGCACTAACTTTGCCAAAGCCCTGGCCTATGCTTGGCAAAAACCAATTATCGGTATTAATCATATGGAAGCGCATATGTACGCTAATTGGCTAAAAAATCCTAATATTCAATTTCCTGCTTTATGCCTGATAGTTTCAGGCGGACATACCCAACTTATTTTAATGAAAAATCACGGGGATTATCAGCTGCTGGGCGAGACCAGAGATGACGCAGCAGGCGAGGCTTTTGATAAAGTTGCCAAGCTTTTAGGCCTTTGCTATCCAGGCGGACCGATTATTTCAAAAATTGCCCAAGCAGGGGATTCAGATAAATTTAATTTGCCCCGGCCCATGATTAATTCCAAAGATTATGAATTTTCTTTTTCTGGGCTTAAAACTGCTGTGCTTTACGAAGTTAAAAAACAGAAAAGATTAAATAAAAAATATATCGCTGATATGGCTGCTTCTTTTCAGCAGGCAGTGGCAGATGTTTTGATTTTTAAAACCTTAAAAGCTGCTAAAGAGTATAAAGTAAAATCGCTTTTACTTTCAGGCGGGGTTGCGGCCAATCCCCTTTTGCGCCAAAATTTATCTTTAAAAGCCAGAGAATTAAAAAACACAAAATTATATATCCCTGACTTTGCTTTCTGCACAGACAACGCCGCCATGATCGGAGCAGCTGCTTATTATCAAAGAAACAGAAAAGACAATCACTGGTCTCAAATCCAAGCCAATGCTAATTTAAGATTAGTTGATTAAATGGCTATTTTGCTGATATAATTGAGGTAAATTATGCAAGAGTTTTCTAAGCCCTATAATCCACAAGAAACAGAAGACAAAATTTACCAGCTTTGGGAAAAGTCTGGTTATTTTTCGCCCACCTCCGCTGCCTCTAAGGCAGCTTCAACGGGCAAGCCTGATAAAATAAAAAATAAACCCTATACCATCGTGATTCCCCCGCCCAATATTACCGGCGAGCTGCATATGGGCCATGCTTTAAATGCTTTTATTCAGGACATTTTAATTCGCTTTAAACGGATGCAGGGATATAAAGCGCTGTGGCTGCCCGGCACTGATCACGCGGGCATTGCAACTCAAAATGTGGTGGAAAAACAATTGAAAAAAGAGGGCCTGACGCGCCACGATTTAGGCCGGGAAAAATTTATAGAGCGGGTTTGGCAGTGGAAAGAAAAATACGGCAGTACTATTTTGCAGCAGCTGAAAAAACTGGGCGCTTCCTGCGATTGGTCGCGCACAGTTTTTACCATGGACCCTAATTATCAAAAAGCAGTGGAAACTGCTTTTTTGCATTATTATAAAAAAGGTTGGATTTATCAGGGCGACCGGGTAATTAACTGGTGCACCAGATGCCATACTTCTTTGTCTGATTTGGAATTGGAATATCGCGAAGAAAAAGGACAGCTGTGGTTTATCAGATACCCATTAGCGGATGTCATTCTGAACCCCGACGATAGTCGGGGTGAAGAATCCCGTAGCAAAACCACGGGATCCTTCGCTTACGCTCAGGATGACAGTAAAAAATATATAACAGTTGCCACCACCCGACCTGAAACAATGCTAGGCGATACAGCAGTAGCTGTTTCTCCAAAGGATAAACGGTATAAAAAATTAGTAGGCAAGAAATTAATCTTGCCATTAATTAATCGGGTAATCCCTATAATTTCGGATCATTTAGTTGAAGCTGGTTTTGGCACTGGCGCGGTAAAAGTAACTCCAGCCCATGATATGGCTGACTCTGATATTGGCCTTCGCCATAAATTAGATGTCATACAAGTAATTGGCGAAAACGGCAAGATGACAGATAAGGCTGGAAAAGATTACGCTGGGCTTTCCATTTTAGAAGCGCGCAAAAAAGTGGTTGAAGATTTGCAGAAACAGGGTTTTTTGGAAAAAATTGAAGATTACGCGCATCGGGTTTCGCACTGCTACAGATGCGATTCAACCATTGAACCGCTTTTATCCAAACAATGGTTTTTAAAAATGGACCAGCTGGCTAAAAAAGCCATTGAGGCGGTGGAAAATAAAAAAATTAAATTTCATCCAGACCGCTGGAAAAAAGTTTATTTAGACTGGCTGAAAAATGTTAAAGATTGGTGCATTTCCCGCCAAATCTGGTGGGGGCATAAAATTCCCATTGAAGGAGTTGATGATGTTTTAGATACCTGGTTTTCATCTGCCTTGTGGCCTTTTGCCACCTTGGGATTTCCTCAAAAAACCACAGACTTAAAAGAATTTTATCCGACCAGTACATTAAGCACTGCTCGTGATATAATAAACTTATGGGTGGCGCGGATGATTTTTTCTGGCTTGGAGCTAGCAAACGATATCCCCTTTACTGATGTGATAATTCACGCCACAGTGCTTACCAAAGACGGCAAACGAATGTCCAAGTCTCTGGGCACTGGCATTGACCCAATGGACTTGGTCCAAAAATACGGCGCTGATGCTACTAGATTTGCTTTTATTTATCAGACCTTGGGCGGACAGGATATGAAATTCTCCACTGAAAATATGATTATGGGCCAGAAGTTTTGCAATAAGATCTGGAATGCGAGCCGATTTGTCTTAAGTAAAATAGACCCAGTTGTCATTGCGAACCCCGACGATAGTCGAGGTGAAGAATCCCGTAGCAAATTTAATAATCCACGGGATTGCTTCGTCGCCCCGTCCCGTCTGTTGCGACGGGACGGGACTCCTCGCAATGACAACCTAATAGAAACTGATAAAAAAATTCTTGGGCAATTAGAAAAAGTTACTAAATCTGTTACAGAAGATTTAGAAAAATTCAGATTCGGACAAGCAGCGCATACGCTCTATGATTTTTTCTGGCATGATTTTTGCGATATATACATAGAAGCTGCTAAAAAACAAAACACTGATCAAACTAAACAAGTGCTGGCTTATACTTTGTTTTCTTCTTTAAAGCTTTTGCATCCTTTTATGCCTTTTGTCACAGAAACAATATACCAAAAACTTCCATTTAAAGAAAAAGAATTATTATTAATAGAAACTTGGCCCGATTAAGGAGGTTATGCTTTATCTGTTCTATATAATTTTAGCTTTTTTGCCCAGCATTATCTGGCTGGGTTTTTATTTGCGCAAAGACAAACATCCGGAGCCAAATTCTGTGGTGCTGCAGATTTTTATCTGGGGCATGCTGATATCGCCTCTGGCTTTGCTGATGGAACTGCTATTGATATTTATTATTAATCCCGGAATGGGACTTAGTGAAATATTTTCTAATGCCAGCGGACTGGATGTATTTAGAGCCGCTTTAATTGCCACTTTTGTACCAGCCACTGTTGAAGAATATTTAAAATATAGAATCGTGCGGTCAAAAATAATCAACAATCCTGAGTTTGACGAGCCGCTTGATATTATGCTATATTTAATCATAGCAGCGCTTGGTTTTGCTGCCATTGAGAATCTGCTGGTTCTTTCCAAGATACCCCTAATGCCTTTAAACGACGCTGTTACAACTATGACGGTTCGTTTTTTGGGCGCTACGCTTTTACATGCTTTAGCTTCAGGTATAATTGGATATTTTTTGGCCTTAGGAATATTTTATACCAAAAAAAGAAAAACATTTATTGCTTTAGGTCTGTTGCTTGCAATTTCATTTCATGCTTGCTATAATTATTTTATCACCATGGCTGGCCAAACCGGAAATCTAATTTATTTGCTGCTGGTAATTCTTTTATTAATTGTGATGGCAATGATGGTTTCCAAAAGCTTTATTAAGCTAAAAAAACAGCTTTCTATATGCAAATAAGCCAGCTGGCAAAAAATATGGCAAAAAAACCTTCTTTTCTTGAAAGACTGACAGGCACCACTAAAACAGATGAAGTCTCAATAGAAACATATAATTCGCCGTTAGGCGAAAATAAAGAAAAAATTATACGGAAAGATTTTTCCGTGCGCGAACCAATGGAAGAAAAACCAAAACAACACAAAAAAAAGGATGACTGGCTGGACGAATCTGAAGGCCAGCTGACTATTGATGTATATCAGACCTCAAATGAAATCGTAATTAAATCCACGATTGCTGGAGTACGGCCTGAAGATATTGATGTCAGCATTGCCAATGATATGGTAACTATCAAGGGCAAACGGCAAAAAGACGAAGAAGTAAAAGCAGAAGATTACTATTACCAGGAATGCTACTGGGGCTCTTTTTCCCGTTCGGTAATTTTGCCCGTTGAAATAGACGCTGAACAAGCACTGGCTAGTATGAAAAATGGGATTTTGAGCATCAAGCTGCCTAAAATAGAAAAAGCAAAAACTAAAAAATTAAAAGTAAAAGCGGAATGAAAATTATAATAATAGTTATTAGCATGCTGATTGCTGTCAGTGTGTTTTTATTTGGGCTGGAACTTGCCAATTACAACAAAATTGCCTGGGGCATCAAAATAATCGGCATTAAAATCGGCGGCCTTGGCCAAAATCAGGCAGAAATAATTTTAAATCAACAGCTATCACAGCTTAAAACCAAAAATATTAATTTAGTATCAGAACAACCGGAAAAAAACTGGACAGCGTCTTTGGAAGAACTGGGCGTTGAATTCAACGCGAAAGAAACAGTTCAAAATGCTTATAAAATAGGCCGTTCTGAAAATATTTTCACTGGCCTTTTCCAGCAGATTGCTGTTTTTTTTCAACAGCCTAATCTGCCTTTAATTGTTACAGTCAACCCAACTATTTTAAACAATTTTGCTGATAAAAATTTTATAGACATAGAGAACAAAGCCATATCAGCAACGCTAATTTATAATAATAAAAAAGATGATTTTGAAATTACTCCTTTTGCTGACGGAAAAATAATTGACAGAGATAAGATAAAAAAAGAATTAATCAGCCAAGTCAGCAATCTAACTCTATCTCCCATTAGATTGCAGATAATAGAAGACAAACCCAAGGTTAATGCTCAAGAGGCGGAAATCACCCGAGGAAAAGCTCTGAATATATTAAACAACGCCCCATATTTTTTGGTCTATCAAGATAAAAAATGGCCGATAGAAAAACAAACCTTACTGGATTGGATTGGCTTTAAGGTTCAAGATATTGGCAATTTGCAAATAATTTTCAAAAAAGAAGAATTAGAGCCTTTTTTGATAAATTTGGCGCCAGCTGTAAATAAAACAGCTGTAAACGCTAAATTGTCAGTAGAGAATAAAAAAATAATAATACTTCAGCCAGCTGCTGACGCCCAAGAAATAGATATTGATAATACTCTTTTGCAATTTAATCAGATCATTGAACAGAAACAAAAAGAAATTTCTATTATTTTAGAATACACGCCTGCTTTAATCAGAGAAGAAACCTTAGCCCAGCTGGGCATTGTTGACCAAATAGGAGTCGGCATATCCAATTTTAAGGGCTCGCCTGCCAGCAGAATTACTAATATTAAAATCGGCTTGGCTAAATTAAACGGCGTAATTTTAAAACCCCAGGAAGAATTTAGCTTTAATGATCTTTTAGGCGAAGTCAGCGCCAAGCAAGGATACAAAACCGGCTATGTAATAAAAGATAAAAAATTAGTGCTGGAATACGGCGGCGGCATCTGCCAAGTCTCAACCACGATGTTCCGCTCAGCTGTAAATTCAGGCCTTGAAATCACTGAACGCAATCCTCACGCTTTTCCGGTTTCCTACTACAATCCGCAGGGTTTTGACGCCACAGTTTATCCGCCTCATCCTGACCTGCGTTTTATCAACAATACACCCGGCAATATTTTGATTCAGGGCTATGCTTCAGGCACTGTGGCTGTTTTTGAATTTTACGGACAGGACGACGGCCGCCGCACAGAAATCAAAGGACCGATAATTTACCAGTCAAATCCCGACGGCTCTTTAAAGACAGTACTGACTCAAAGCGTATTTCAAGGCGACGAACTTATCTCTGAAAAAAAATTCTATTCCAACTACAAATCCCCGTCCTTGTACCCCATTGAACAAAACCCTTTGGAATAAAAAAATCCTCCCGATACTCGGGAGGATTTTTTATTTGGTGCGGACGAAGGGACTTGAACCCCCAATCCCTTTCGGGAACATGGTCCTAAGCCATGCGCGTATTCCAATTCCGCCACGTCCGCTTAAATTCATCATACCAAAACCTCATCAAAAATCAATTCCCCCAAACATTGACATATATTAATATATCAAGTATAATATAATATAAGTTCGTTAAAAAGTAAATATTGAAAACCAATTGACAAAAGGAGGCAGCAAAATGGCTGAAAAAGAAAAAGGATTAAAAGTTTCTCTTGAAAAACTGATCGCAATAATCGATTGGCTGATTAAAGGAATTATCGCAATGCCAATCATAATAGGGCTAATCCTTATTATTGCCAAAAGCCTTTGGGGACTATCATTTATCGGATTTAGCGTATTATTTTTCGCTGCCTGCCAAAGAATGCTTAAGGCCTCTCCTCCGGAAATCGGTTTGATTACTATCTGGGGCAGAAGAACATCAAAGTTCAAAAAAGAAGGGTTGATATTGATTGCTCCTTTTTTCCCTTTCTATTATGATGTTATTCCGATTAATGTTGAGAAAAAAAACAAGGATTTGCCCCCTCAAATTTGTATGACGCCAAAAGATTTAGCAAAATCAAAAGTTCCGCTCAGTTATACTTACACGCCTGACAAAGATCATCTAACAGAATACATCAATTACGGCGGATCAAAAGGAGTTGAGAATGTATTAGATGACATTATTGAAGAAAAAGTAAGAGAGTGGACTATGGCCGAAGATGAAGGGCCGCAGACTTTTGAACAACTGATGAAATCAAAAACAGAAGCGGTTAATATTCTGCTTAAGGCAATTGCCGGCCAAGAGCTTGTCCCGGCTATAAATTGCGACATCCCAACCAGTATTTTATTAAAATACTTTGACAAGCCTCAAAAAACACCCACAGAAGATGAAGTAAAAGTTTGGGGAAAAGACTGGATAAATGTCGCAAACGCCTTAAAAAACGAAGATCCCGATAAAGGCAGACAGTACAGCGAAAAAGAAAAAGCTCAGATAAAAAAAGATGTTGCGGCCAGAAAGGAAATGATCAAACAGATCAGATCAGGAAATGGCGCGCAAAAAATACCTCAATTAGGCATTACTCTTAACAGGCTTAATATCGGCGATATTGCCCTTGAACAAGGAAGCGAATTAGCTAAATCTGTTGAAAGGATCGCCAAAGAACAAAGAGACAGAGAAGCAGGAATTATTAAACTAAAAAACGTCCGAGACCGAGTAAAAGAACTGACAAATGAAAAACTCACCAGTAAAGGAGGTCTTAGTATAAATGACGCAATAGAGGTTGTTCAAACCGAACGAGGAATAGTAAACAAAACAGTTCACGAAATCAAAGGATTTAATCTGGAGGGATTTGCAAAAGCTATTGGCGAAACTATCGGGCATATTATTTTGAAAAAAGGAGGTGGAGAATAATGAATTTCAAAGGTCTGGCAGTATGGCTTGGTATTTTTTTGATACTGTTGCCTTTTACATGGAACTTGATTAAGAAAAATCCGAATTTATTTTCTTTCTCTTTTTCTGAAAAAAAGAAGGAAAAATCAGCTGACTTGGAAAGAAAATACTGCTATTTGGAAACAGTTTATTTTCTGCCGGGTGATGGACAAAAAGTTTCCAAAGATATAGACGGAAGAGAGTTTTTCTACGGCGTGGGAGACTGGGCTTATTTTATTCAGGACAGTTCAGCGCCGGGAAAAATAGAAGTGATAAGGGAAGGCCGTCAATCTTTTTACACCCTGCCAGTGATAAAATACAAAACTAATCCAGCAATAATGGCTGGAAAACTCGAACTGGCCAGCGGATGTGAAAAAGATCTTTATGTTAAGATAAGAATTTTTCAATTAAAAAGGTAAAAACCAAAAGCCAGACGAGCAGAAAAAGCTTGCCTGGCTTTTTTATTTTAACAAGTTATAAAAAAATATACCTAACCTTGGAAAAACACATAAATTATCACTCTGACAATCGCCCACGAGCCCAAAGCAATAATAGAGCCGATAATGCCGCCAATCAGCCACTTTCTGGAAGATTTTGTCCTTTCTTCATCCCCGCCCGCTGTGGCCCAGAATAAACCAGCCACAATAAGCACAAGAACAGCCACCAAGGCCACAATGCCAGCCCCCCAGTCAATAACATTCTGCAATATGTCCACAAATGTTGTATCTGGCAAATTCGCGTCTATATCATCTGCCCAGCCTCTTTCGTCTTGAGCCAAAGCTATTGTTGCAGTAGCAAATAAAAAAACAAAAGATGCCAGACAAAACAAACCGATCAGAGATTTTTTATTTTTTATTAACTTCACTTAATTTCACCTCCTTTCAAAAATAATAATTAAATATTAAATATTTATTTTAAGGCGTTCCTGTGCCGCCTTCAAAAAAATTATTCATAATGACCTGAACAATAGCCCAGGCGCCTAAAGATATAATGGCGCCGCTCACTCCGCCAATCAGCCACTTTCTGGAAGATTTTGTCCTTTCTTCGTCCCCGCCCGCAGTAGCCCAGATAAGACCAGCCACAATAATCACAAGAACAGCCACCAAAGCCACAATGCCAGACAGCCAATTAATAACATTTAATAAAAATTGCTCTATAGCAATACTAGGTAAATTATCCATTTACATATTTCACCTCCTTTCAAAAATATTATTGCAAAATACTAGGATCTGCGCCTAAAACTGTCAGCAGTTTCATCAACAAGCTCTTTGACAGCATAGCGATAATCAGGCCTAAAATTGCCCAGTAAATAGTGCGCTTGGCTTTGGTAACGCTTTCCTCGCTGCCATGGGCGAACATAAACTGAAAACCGCCGATAATAATCATCAGCACTGCCACATAAATAGCGATATTAGCCACCCAAGCAGTAATCGCAAGCAGTATCTTGACGAAACTGTCGTATTTTAAAGGATTTCCCAGCTGACCGGGCTCTAAAGCATAAACCGTTAAAAAAGGGAAACTAATAAATATTATCAGCAAAAAGATATAGATTATTTTTTTTAGCATATTTATAAAATTATTAATTAGCGCCGCAATCTGGAAATTTATTCCAGGCAAGATAGAATTCATTGCTGGCGATAGTTTTAATCAAACTGTCTACTAACAGCCAGGCGCAAAATACTATTACTAATCCGATAATCGTATTTGTTAAAATTTTCTTGGCCTGACCTATGCGCTCTTCACTGCCTGCTGAAGTTAAAAAAATCACGCCGCCGATTAAAATCATAACCACGCCCAATGGCGCTGCTATATCAAAAACCAAAAAATTTATAACATTGTTAATTAGCTGCCAAAAATGGCAAAGATTGCAAGCAGGCGTGCCTTCCCTGCCGCAAGGCACCAATGGATCAGCTGCCAAAGCGATAAAAGCCCAGCTCAAGCCCAAACATAAAAATAAATAAATTAAAGTTCTTTGCCATTTATGCATAAAATTTATAAAATCATTGTCTCTTTATTAAAACAGAAACCTGGGCAGCGCCTTTGGCAATTGCCTTTTCCGCAGAGTCCTTGCCCAATACTATTGATTCTATCATATCTGCGAAGATAGTTTCAATATCATTGTTATTAACCTGATACCAAGAGCGGGCAGTCAGGGCTTGCTGGCTGAAAATCCCCAAGTACTCATCGTCTTTTTGCCAATCAATTAAATCACGGCGGCTGGCTGGCTTTTTTGCTATCTGCAGATATTTTTGGGCGTTTTCTTTTCTGCTTAACCACAAAATAAATTCCCAAGCCCGATCAGAATTCTGCCCGGCTTTTTTAGCCACGGCAAAAGCCCAATAATTTGCGTAATTGATTTTTGTTTCCGCGTCTTTTATCTGCGGCATCTCTGCAACGCCAAATTTAAGATAAGGAGATTTTTTTTGGATAGTCAACACATGATATGAATAATTAAGCATCATCGCTGTTCTAGCCTGATAAAACATATCAATTGAATAATCAAAGCGCGTATTCCAGGTATAAACAGATTTTTGAGGATTGGCAAAATCAGTATAAAATTCCAAAGCCCTGCAGCCCGGACAGATTTTTTTGCCGTTAACAGTAACATCTTTATTAAAAACAGCTTCTTTTGAAGGCAAATCAACCATAGTGGCGCCTGACTGCAGCATCAACAAACTTAAAATATCAGTTGAGCGGTTGATGTTAACAGCTGTGCCTAAAGCTGCGGCAGATTTGATTATGTCTGAATTTTCATCTTTTACAGTCAGCTTTTCCACATCTTCCATAAATTCATCCCAGGTAACAGGCGGCTGGGCGATTTCCGCTGAATTAAAAAGGTCTTTATTGTAATAAAGAGCTAAAGTATCAACAGACAAAGGCAGAGCGTAAATTGAGCCGTTTATAATAAAATCATCCGCAGCCACATCCACAAAAGTCTCCTTGTATTCTTTCTGCGTCATAGCTTTTTCAGAAACAGGCGACAGCTTGTCTTTGTAGCGGGGCAGCCAGCTATTGTTAATCATTAAAATATCAGGGCCTTTGCCCGCGGCCATGCTTTCCAGCAAATCATTTTCATAGACTGGCATCAAATTTGATTTCTGAACATAGGTTATTTTTGTCTGAGGATATTCATCGCTGAATTCCGCAATCAAATCCTTGTAAATGCTCTTATCGTCAAAAACTCCCCAGACTTCAAAAGCAACTGTTTCTGGCCGCTTATCTGGAAACCCAAAAATAATTATTAACGCTATTAAAACCGCTCCAACCACGCAGCCTGAAACAATAATAATGATATTTTTTTTAGACATGCAAAAATTTATGATTTAATAAAAACCAGCCCGAAATGCTGGCTGTCAACTTCAATCTCTTTTTTAAAATCAAAGCCCAAGTCTTCAATCATAGTTCGGGCCTGTGATTTAGAAATAAGATAAGCTTCCTTGGGCGCGAAAGCAGAATTTTCTGACCAGTCAATAACTATCAATTGGCTTTTTGGCTTTAAAATTCTTCTGGCTTCTAAAATCATGTCGGATTTTTTCTGCGTCTGGAATAAAATATTAGCCACTAGCACCAAATCCAAAAAATCGTCCGCAAACTTAGATCCGCCATTAAGTTCTAGATTACATCTAATAGTTTCAATATTTGCCAGACCCTCTAAAGCTGCCCTGCTTCTGACTGTTTCTAAAGCTATATTTTGCACATCAAGAGCGTAAACTCTGCCCTTGTCGCCTGTTATCTTCGCCATGGGAATGATAAAATAGCCGCGGCCGCAGCCAAATTCGGCCATTTTCATGCCCGTTTCAAGATCTATTTGCTCCAAAACTTTTTCAGGCTTTAGAAAACCTTCTGATTTGTTTTGCATAACCTCCTTTTATTTAAATACAAGCCACAGAAGCGACTTTGTCTTCTTTTTCCAGCTTCATTATTCGCACGCCTTGGGTTGCCCTGCCTAAAACTGAAATATCCTTAAGCTGGGTTCTGATCACCTGCCCTTTTTGAGAAATGACAATTAAATCTTCCTGCTCCGGATATATAACTCTGCCTGCGACTAACTGGCCTGTTTTTTGAGTCGCCTTGGCGGTTTTAATTCCAGAACCGCCCCGTTTTTGAATTTTGTAATATTTAAAATCAGTTCTTTTGCCAAAGCCATTTTCAGTAATAATCAAAAGCTGGGCTTGTTTTATCTGGTCTTTGTTGATTACATCCATGCCTACTACCCTATCGCCGGCTTTTATTTTTATGCCTTTTACGCCGGCCGCAGTCCTGCCCATCGGCCTGACATCGCTTTCCTTAAAACAAATACTCTGGCCAAGGCTGGTAACCACAACCACCTGATCAGAGCCAGAGGTTGAATCTGCCCATTCCAAACTATCGCTTTTATCAAGTCCGATAGCAATCAATCCGCTTCTGCGCACATTTTCAAATTCTTCAACTTTTGTTTTTTTAATTATACCATTTTTAGTGGTCATCAGCAAATATTTGATATCAGGCCTTTTTTCAGCAATAACCACAGCTGTCACTTTTTCTTCGATGCCTATCTGCAGAATATTTACCAGGGCTTGTCCCCGCGCTTGACGGCTGGCTTCTGGTATTTCGTAAGCTTTTGTCTGAAAAACCCGGCCTTTATCAGTAAAAAACAAAACATTATCTAAAGTAGAAGCTGACAAGAAATGCTCAACTATGTCTTCCTGGCGCGGAGTAATGCCGATAATTCCCTTGCCGCCCCGCTTCTGGGCCTTATATGCGTTGGGATTTACTCTCTTTACATAACTGCCTTTAGTCATAATAATCACGCATTCTTCTTTGGGAATCAGCTCTTCGTCTTTTAGCTGTCCAACAGCATTGGCAAAAACTTTTGTTCTTCTTTGATCGCCGTATTTGTCTTTTAATTCCTGCAGTTCTTTTTCAATTACCCCTAAAATCTTTTTCGGACTCTTAAGCAGTTCTTCTAATTCGCTTATTAACTTTCTTTTTTCCGCCAGCTCGTCTTTGATTTTTTTCTGTTCAAGTCCGGCCAGAGTCTGCAGCCGCATCTCTAAAATAGCAGTGGTTTGCCTGTCGCTTAATTTGAATTTTTCCATCAAATTGCTATGAGCGATTTCCCGAGTTTCAGATTTTTTAATGGTATTTATCACTGCGTCAATGTGGTCAAGCGCTTTTGACAGGCCTTCTAAAATATGGGCTCTTTCTTTGGCTTGCCTCAGCTGGTATTGAGCTCGGCGCACAACAACATTTCTGCGATGCTCGACAAAATGCTCCAGTGCTGATCTTAAACCCAAAACCTGCGGCTGCAGGCCGTCAACCAAAGCCAGCAGATTCATATGAAAAGTTTTTTGCAGATCAGTCAGCTTAAACAAACGATTAAGAATTTTCTGGGGATGAGCGTCATTTTTCAAATCAAAAACAATCCGCACGCCGTCTTTATCAGATTCGTCTCTCATATCCCTGATGCCTTCAATTTTTTTATCTTTTATAAAATTAGCGATTTTTTCTATTAATTCCGCTTTATTAACGCCATAAGTCATCTCTGTGACTAAAATCTGGAATTGGCCGGCTTTTTTTTCCACGATTTCGGTTTTGGCTCGCATCACAATCGGCCCCTTGCCTGTGCTATAAGCCTGAATCATCGCTTTTTTATCGTAAATCAAACCGCCAGTGGGAAAATCAGGCCCTTTGACAAATTGGCAAAGATCTTCAGAAGTAGCTTTGGGATTATCAATTAAATAAACAATAGCATCTACCAGTTCCGCTAAATTATGAGGCGGAATATTAGTAGCCATTCCGACCGCAATGCCCATCACGCCATTTAAAAGCAGCTGGGGCAATTTAGCCGGCAAAACCACCGGCTCTTTTCTGGTAGCGTCATAATTATCCAGCCAGTCCACTGTTTCTTTTTCAATGTCCAAAAGCATTTCCTCGGCAATCTTGGCTAATTTTGTTTCTGTATTATGATTAATAAATCCATTAGCAATAAAAGAATGGCATTTGCTGTCCACTTTTATAGAATAGACAGTTTCCTGTTTCTTTTGTTCTTTTACTGATTTTATTTTATTGAAAAAGAAATTATTTTTAATTATCCATTCAACCAAACAAAGATCAGACGGCCTTAATATCTGTTTTAATTGGCTATAATTCTTTTGCAGCTTATTATACCTATCAAAATTATTCTTTATGATAAATTGACTTTGATAATTTCTTCTTAAATAATCGTTAAGAAACGGAATATAATCGGTTTTGCTCATTCTGTCTGAATTTAGTTTTAAGCATGAAATTAATCGAGAGCTCTTTTTCTCTGAAAAAAAACCGATTTCTTCTTTAAATCTCTGAATATTTTCTTGTCCGCTGATTAAAAGCTTATAGCAACCGTTCCTTTTATCCACAAATGGCAAGGTGGTAACAATGCCGAAGTTTAATAATAAAACTTTAAGCTGTTCTATTAATTTCGGGCTTTTAGAATTATAGACCAGCTCAATTGATTTACCCCCATGCCTTTTATCTTGGTGAACAATAATACTGCCATCTCCCTCAAATAAGCCGATTAAAAACTGTTTAATAATTTCTTTTTTGCTTAAAAAGACAGAGAAGGGTATTTCCTTATCAATAGATCTGCTTTGGCTTAAGCCGATATTTTCCAAAAACTTTACCGCTTTTTGGCGGTATATGCTCAGTTCCCAACAGCCGCCTTTTATTTCCCTTTCATAAAGCTTTATGCCTTTGAATTGAGATTTAATAATATCTTTTATTTTTTTATAAAATTTTAAATTTTGATTATTAAACAATATTTGCTTCTGGTGAAAACTTCCTTCTGCCACTAAAGCGCCTAACAAAAAAGCCAGATCCCTATTCATATCCTTTGGCAAATCTATTTCCTTATATCTCAAATTTTTAGGATAAAATTGCTCTAAATTTAAATTCTTATTGCTGAAAAGAAAAGATTTTCTATTAATAAGAACATAGTCGTTTGTTGAAATATTTTCTAATAGCTTCCATTCTACAACGGGAAATCCAAAATCATTAAGATTCCAGCAAAGCACAGGATGATTAAATGAGCCTTTTAACTTGTAGCCCTGCTCGGTAATTATCTCAATTATTTTGTGTTCTCCGGAATTAAAAAACTTACTAGCTTTTATTTTTTGCCCTTTATAATTTAAAACCCCGAGACTTATATTTTCCTGTTTTTTCTTTGAAATTTCTTTAATCGGCATTAATCCTTTATCAGTTAAAACCAAGCTATCTCCTGTAATGCAATATCTCATAGCGGCCGCGTTGTCGCCGTCCATGGAGCCGAAATTGCCTTGGCCGTCAATCAAAGGATAGCGCAGAGAAAAATTCTGGGCCATTCTGGTCAAAGAGTCATAAACTGCGGCATCGCCATGAGGATGGTATTTTGCCAAAACCTCGCCAACCACCGCAGCTGACTTTCGGTACTTGGCAGAGCTTAAAAGCCCCAGCTCATGCATGGCAAATAAAATACGGCGATGAACCGGCTTGAGTCCATCCCGCACATCTGGCAGAGCCCTGGCAATAATTACGCTCATAGCGTAATCAAGATAAGACTCCTGCATTTCATCGGTGATTGAACGTTTTTCTATGTGGCCAATATCCATATTTATTCTGATAAAGGCAATTGCGCTGGCAATGCCCGGTCTGAAATATCAGCAGTGCCAGTGGCAGTGCTGGTCTGATTTCTATTTGAAAATGCCTTCATTATATTGCTAAAATTTTCCTTAAGAGTTGATATAAGCGACGGTATTTCGCTTAATGATTTGGTGGTGGTTGCCAAAGAATCTCCAACAGAAACAAATCGCTGGTTTAAAGTCATTGCCCAAAAAGAAACAATAATTGCCATACAGGCAATTACTGAAATTATAAGCAGATAAAACCTGATATGCTCCGGCTGATTTTGGGCTTTTTTATAAAGATTATAAAAAAAATTGGGCATTGATATTGATGTTTAAAAAGCTAAATTTTCATTACCACTACTTCCATTTCTTTTGTAATTAGTTCTTTTTTCTTTAAAACCAGCCGCTCAACTGTAGTCTTTTGGCTGACGCCCATTTCTTTTAAAAATTTATCAACGCTGTCCAAGTCCTCTTTTAAGCCCGGCAATTTATAATGCATAGGGATAATAATATGCGGCTCAATTTGCTCAACTATGGCCACTGCTTTTGGGGCGTCAATAGTTTTTTGTCCGCCCACTGGAATCATCAGAATATCAACCTCGCCGATTTCTTCCAATTGATTATTGGTCAATGGCTGGCCCAAATCACCCAAATGGCAAAGACGGATTTTGTCCATTTCAATAATATAAATAGTATTTTGTCCTTGATCTTTTCCCTCGGTTGCGTCATGAAAGCTGGACAAACCAAAAATAGAAGCGCCTTTAATTTCATACTCGCCCGGATTTCCAATCATAAAAGACTGGCTGCCTGCGCTCTGAATGTTATTATGGCCTTGATGCTGATGCGACACGGTCACAATATCAAAAGTTCCCCGGGGCGGAGTCAGCCCGATGCTCTTGTCAAAAGGGTCTAAAATAATAGTTAAACGGCCTCCTTGATTGACAATTTTAAAACAAGAATGGCCATACCATGTTATTGTCATAAATGCATGTATTTGTATTTCTATTTTAGCTCAAAATAACAAAAAGGTCAAAAAAAATCCTGTCGCTGGCTCTTTTAATTTTATCAAATATGTGATAGAATATTTATCTAATCATATGAAATTAAAATTTAAAATAAACAAATGTTATTTATTAGTCCATTCTTTGAATCAGCTTGTTTTGCCTTTTGAAGAGTGGGTGAATTTACAAAATAGACTTTGGGAAAAATATCAAAAAGCTTATTATTCCATTACGCATCATCCTGAAGTTGCTTTTGTTCAAGACGAACCTTTTCAGGGATTTGATATTACTGTCGAAGAAATAAAGAAATTAGTTAAAGACGGACTTGAATCAAAAGAATTTAATGCGCTGCTAAAAGAAGCTGAAAAATATTTTACTGAATTAAAAAAACAATGGGAAGCGAACGGAAAAAAGGCATTAGCAATATTAACTGAATTATCAGGTTTAAATTTTCCCAATGATGAAATAACCGTGCTTATAACACATCCAAGTTATTGTAAGGGATTTTCAATGCCTTCTGATAAAATAATTAGTATCGGCTATTTAGAGGATTGGAAGAATGCGTCAATTTCTTACCTTTGCCATGAAATAATGCATCTCTATACTTTAAATACGCCAATAATGCATGCTTTAATTCAATTAATGACGGACAATGAACTTAGGATTAGATTGAATAATGAAGGAAAATATTTTATCTTTGAAGAATTGCCTAAAAATAATAGCTCCTATCTATATCAATACTTTGGAAAATTAAGAGAACTTGAAAGAAAAATATACCCTTATTGGCAAGATTATCTAAAAGATCGCAAGGGAAGAACAATACAAGATCTGGAACAAGAAATAAAATTAAAATTAAAATAGCCCTGATATTCAGGGCTATTTGATTTGTTAATTATTCTCTCCCATCTCCGGCTTTTATACAGCAATCGCAGTTAATCGACTGGCTTGCCAAAAAAATTTTATTAAGCTATACTGAATTTATTATGGAAAATAAAAAATCACAATTAATGAAAGATCTGCTGGCTAAAAACAACGATGCTGTTCGCACGCCCCTAGCTGGAGAATTAGTTGAAGGCCTTATATTAAAAATCAGCAAAAATGCCATGCTGATTGATTTAGGCCCGATTGGCACTGGCATTGTTTACGGGCAGGAACTAAGAGAAAACCGCGAATTATTAAAAGAATTAAAAGTAGGGCAGAAAATTTCTGTTTTGGTCATTGACTCTGAAAATGAAGACGGCTATATTGAGCTTTCTTTAAAAGAAGCTAATTTAAAAAACACCTGGGAGACTTTAAAAGAAAAAAGAGACAGCGGAGAAATTATCACTGCCAAGGTAATAGAAGCTAATCGCGGAGGACTGATGGTAAACATCGGAGGCGTGATCGGGTTTTTGCCTGTTTCGCAGCTGTCCCAGGAAAATTATCCCAGAGTTGAAGGCGGAGACAAAAATAAAATTTTAAATCATTTGAATAAATTTGTTAACAAAGAAATAAAAGTAAAAATAATCAATATTGATCAAAGGGCTGAAAAATTAATTGTTTCAGAAAAAGCTCTGGACGAAGAAAAAATAAAAGAAAATTTAAAAGGTTATAAAAAAGGAGATATCGTTGAAGGGCAAGTAGCCAGCGTTGTTGACTTCGGCGCTTTTATTAAATTCGGAGACAAACTGGAAGGACTGGCTCATATCTCGGAATTAGACTGGCAGCTGATTGAACATCCCAGCCAAGTGGTCAAGCAAGGAGATAAGGTCAAAGCCCAGATTGTTGATATTCAAAATGACCATGTTTCTCTTTCTTTAAAAGCCTTAAAGCAAGACCCTTGGCAAAACATTGAAAATTCATATCAGAGCGGGCAAACCATCGAAGGCCAGGTTATTAAATTCAATCCTTTTGGCGCTTTTATCAGAGTAGACAACGGCATCTACGGCCTGACTCATATTTCTGAATTTGCCAAAACCGGCCTGCCTATGGAAGACGCGCTCAAACTGGGCAATAAATACACTTTTAAAATTGTTTCTATCGAGCCTAAGGCTCATAAAATGTCCTTGGCCTTAAAGTAAAAATAAAAATGAAAGATTTTGTAAAAAATCTATTAATCGTTTTTTTGATTTTTTTAGCTATTTCAGCTGTTTTTTCTATGTTTTATGGAACAGCTGATAAAATAGAAAAAATTTCCTTAAGCCAATTAGTTGACCAGATTAACCAGGAAAAAATTCAAAAAATTATCGTTGAGGGCGACCAGCTGTCTATTGAAGCAAAAGACAATATCAAAGAGCAAACCAGCAAAGAAAAAGAAAGCTCTTTAACTGACTCTTTTAAAAATTACGGCGTAAATCCCGATAAATTAAAACTGGTTAATATAGAAATTAAAGAAGAAAGCGGTTTTTGGTTCTGGATGATGAATGTAATAATTCCTTTTATTTTGCCGCTTCTGATTATCGGCGTTTTTTTCTGGTTTATGCTGCGCGGCGCGCAAAAAGGCCAAATGCAGGCATTTTCCTTTGGCCGGTCGCGGGCCCGGCTGCTTTCGCCTGACCGAAAAGACAAAGTTACTTTCCGCGACGTGGCGGGCTTAAAAGAAGCCAAAGAGGAATTGCAGGAAATTGTGGAATTTTTAAAAAGCCCGAAAAAATTCACTGATTTAGGCGCGAAAATCCCCAAAGGCGTTTTATTAATCGGACCGCCCGGCACTGGAAAAACCTTACTGGCCAAAGCGATTGCTACAGAAGCGCAAGTTCCCTTCTTTTCAGTTTCAGGCTCTGAATTTGTGGAAATGTTTGTCGGCGTCGGCTCTGCCCGAGTGCGCGATTTGTTTCAAACTGCCAAGAAAAACGCGCCTGCTTTGCTTTTTATTGACGAACTTGACGCTATTGGCCGGCAAAGAGGCGCTGGCTTGGGCGGCGGACACGACGAACGCGAACAAACTTTAAATCAAATTTTGGTGGAAATGGACGGCTTTGAGCCGAATTCCGGAGTTATTATGATCGCAGCCACCAACCGTCCTGATGTTTTAGACCCTGCTCTTTTAAGGCCCGGCCGTTTTGACCGCCGCGTGGTTTTGGATCTGCCTGATTTAAAAGACAGAAAAGATATTTTAAAAATCCACTGCCGCAACAAACCCCTGGCTTCTAATATTGATTTGCAGGAAATAGCCGAAAGAACGCCGGGTTTTTCCGGAGCTGATATCGCAAACCTATTGAATGAAGCGGCTATTTTATCCGCCAGAAAAAATCAGGATAAAATCTTTCAGGCTGAATTGCGGGAATCTATAGAAAAAGTGCTATTAGGCCCTGAAAGAAAAAGCCACATTTTATCAATCAAAGAAAAAGAAATTGCCGCTTTTCACGAAGCTGGCCATGCTCTGGTGGTTTATAATCTGCCCAATACTGACCCTGTTCAAAAAATATCTATTATTGCCCGAGGCATGGCAGCTGGCTATACTTTAAAACTTCCCACAGAAGACAGGCATTTGCATTCAAAAGAAGAATTCGTAGAAGAACTGGCCGTGCTTTTAGCCGGCTATGTCACGGAAAAAATCGTCTTTAATAAAATAACCACCGGCCCTTCCAATGACTTGAAAAAAGCCACGGAGCTGGCTCATGATTTAGTCACTAAATTCGGCATGAGCGATTTAGGGCCTATGACATTCGGGGATAACCAAGAACTGATATTTTTAGGCCGTGAAATTGCCACTGAAAAAGATTATTCCGATGAAACAGCTTCTAAAATAGACAAAGCAGTGGCTGAATTTATTTCTAATGCTTATCAGACAGCCGAGAAAATTGTTTCTGAAAATAGAGACAAATTAGATCAAATTGCCCAAGAGCTGATCAAAAAAGAAACCATAGAAAGAAAAGAATTTGAGAGATTAATGAAAAAAGAACCGAATAATAATAAAAAACAAAATAATAAAATAGGAAACAATACAGAAAATCCTCTTTAAAAAGAGGATTTTTTAATTGACCAATCAAGAAATTTTAGGTAGAATAAAAATGTTTTGCGCGTGTAGCTCAATGGCGGAGCAAGGTCCTTATAAGGCCGAGGTTCTTGGTTCGAGTCCAAGCACGCGCACCACGGGGATGTAGCTCAGTTGGCTAGAGCGCCGCATTTGCAATGCGGAGGCCAGGAGTTCGAATCTCCTCATCTCCACCAAAGTTTACGCGCGCATAGCTCAGTGGTAGAGCGTTTCGTTGACATCGAAGAGGCCGTAGGTTCAATCCCTACTGCGCGCACCAAATATATATGCCATTAAATATCTTGGCTAAAATTGGCAGCTTGATATTGATTCTGATGATTGCGCCGGTTTTTTATATTGTCTGGTATCGTAAAAAACAAATCAAAAAAAAATGGCCTTTATATCTTTTAATATTCTTAATTATTCTTTTTTTTATCACTATCTTGATTTATTGCCTTAGCTATTTGTTTTTATTTTCTTTATGAGCTTAAAACCAGATTCATCAGTTGATTTAAATATTATTTTTGAAGATAATGATATTTTAGTGATTGAAAAACCTGCTGGGGTTTTGGTTCATCCGACAGAAAAGAAAGAGAAAGAAACTTTAGTTGATTGGCTAATCGCCTATTTTCCAGCTATTAAAAAGGTCGGTGATAATCCACAAAGGCCCGGCATTGTCCATCGTTTGGACAAAGATACATCAGGCCTGCTTATAGCGGCCAAAAATAACACTGCTTTTAATTTTTTAAAAAAACAATTCCAAGACCGAAGCATAGAAAAAAAATATCTGGCTTTAGCGCATGGATCTGTCAAAGATGACAAAGGCATAATTACCAAAGCGATTTCTTTTTCTAAAAAAGACAGAAATAAAAGAAGCGCGCTTTTGGATGAAAATTCCAAATCTGCTTGGACGCAATACCAAGTTTTAAAAAGATTTTCTGGTTATAGCCTGCTGGAAATCAGCATCAAAACAGGCAGAACCCATCAGATAAGAGTTCATCTGGCTTCTATCGGCCATCCGGTGGCAGGCGATAAGCAATATAAATTCAAAAGACAAATTGAGCCAGATGGCCTTAAAAGACAGTTTTTACACGCCAGCTACTTGAAATTTCAACAACTTGATGGTAAGATAGTTGAGCTTAAGTCAGAATTGCCTGACGAGTTAAAAAAAGTTTTAGAAAAATTATGAACAAATTAGATAAATTTAATCAAAAACAACTTAATAATAAACTTCCTGAAATCAGACCCGGCTATACAGTGCGGGTTAATTTAAAAATCAAAGAAGGCGACAAGGAAAGAATCCAAAGCTTTGAAGGCTTGGTTATAGCAATCAAGCACGGACAGGGCATCAACGCCACTATCACTGTCAGAAAAATTTCTCATGGCGTAGGCGTGGAAAGAATTTTCCCTATTCACCTGCCTTCTATTGAAAGCATTGAAATTATTAAAAAAAGCAAAGTCAGACGGGCCAAACTCTACTATATCCGCCGCAAATCTAAAAAACAGTCGCGGCTTCAGACACTTGAAGAAAAAAAACAGCCTCAAGAAACAACTGAAAAATAAAATGCCCAGGTGGTGAAATTGGCAGACACGCTACTTTGAGGTGGTAGTGGGCGCAAGCCCTTGTGGGTTCAAGTCCCGCCCTGGGCACCACACCAATCTTTTGGGTTTTATATTTTATTGATAACGAACTTAAAATAAAAAACGACTATTTGTTTTGAGCGTTTTTAAAAGATTGGTGTGGTGCCTGGGCACCACAATGATATGTATTATGTATATGTTCTAAAAAGCAAAAAAGACGGTAAATGCTATATCGGATCAACGAATGATTTAAAACGTCGTTTTAAAGAACATAATAATGGAATAGTTCCTTCCACAAAACCTCGAAGACCTTTTAAATTAATTTACTACGAAGCATATTTATCAGAATCCGATGCAAGAAAAAGAGAATCAAACCTAAAATTAAAAAGCCGCGCTTATGCTCAGCTTTACAAAAGAATAGAGCATAGCAAAAAATAAATAGGGGCAATTAGCTCAGCGGTTTAGAGCATTCGGTTTACATCCGAAGGGTCGGGGGTTCAAATCCCTCATTGCCCACACAAATGATAAAATTTTTTATCATTTTTTTATTTGACCAATACTTAAAAAAATGGTAATTTGAATAGGAAGGAGGCGTGCCGGAGCGGTCTATCGGGGTGGTCTCGAAAACCATTGTCCTTTACAGGACCGAAGGTTCAAATCCTTCCGCCTCCGCCTTCGCGCGCCATAGCGCGCTTCGGCGGACGAAGTCCGCCAAGCGCGCAAAGGCACAAATTCATGCCAAACATACTGCCGAATTTTTCCCCTCAAATCAAAGACAACCGCAGAATAACCAGAAAAAAAGAAAAAACCATTCTTCTGGTTCTTGTTGTAGCGGGCATAATCTATGTTTTTTTTGTCGGTTTTAATATTTATCAAAATTTAAAAGGGATGAAAAATAATTTCCAGAATTATGAAAACAATATGGAAAAAATAAATTCATGAACAATTTATTTACCCAGGATTATTTTTTTTATTCTTTGATAGCCCTTTTGGCAATATTGGTTGTTTCAAATATTTTTCTCCATTGGCGTTTTTTAAATACCAGCAAAAAGCTAAAAATATTTTTTGCTGGAAAAAAGGCCTCTGATCTGGAAGGAGTATTGTTTGAAGAAATCAAAAGATTGAAACAAGCAGAATCAAATATTGAAAGCTTAATTGAATCATCAGAATTTTTAAAAAAGATGGCTGAAAAAAGCATTCAGAAAATTGCCGTGATCCGCTTTAATCCTTTTAGAAAAACAGGCGGGGACCAAAGTTTCAGCATTGCCCTGCTTGACTCCTCTGACAGCGGACTGATAGTATCTGCCCTATACACTCAACAAGGAACAAGAATTTACTGCAAGCCGATCAAAAACAGCCAATCAGAATATCCCCTGTCAAAAGAAGAATTAAAGGCCATTGAAAAAGCCAAGCTAAAATCAACATGACAAAAAAAGCGCAAAAACAATTAAAAAATCTTCAGCCAAGGCCACCGATAGTGGTCATTTTAGGTCATGTTGACCATGGAAAAACTTCAATTTTAGACTACATTCGCAAAACTAAAGTAGCGGAAAAAGAATCAGGCGGCATTACCCAGCATATCGGCGCTTATCAGGCAGAGCATCAAGGCAAAATTATTACTTTTATAGATACTCCCGGACATGAAGCATTTTCTGCGATGCGTTCAAGAGGCGCTAAAGTCGCCGATATCGCAATTTTGGTAGTAGCTGCTGAAGAAGGAGTCAAGCCGCAAACCAAAGAAGCGATTGAACATATTAAAAAAACCGGCATGCCGGCCATTGTGGCAATAAATAAAATTGACAAAAAAGAAGCTTTGCCTGAAAAAGTAAAAAAAGAATTGGCTGAAAACGGCCTGCAAGTTGAATCATTGGGCGGCAAAATTCCTGCTATAAATATTTCCGCTAAAACAGGGCTGGGCATTGACCATTTATTAGAAATGATAAATATTGTGGCTGAAATGGAACAGCTGACAGACGATCCCAAAAAACCAGCCGCCGGAGTTATCATTGAGTCCCGCCTTGACGCTTTGCGCGGCCCGACTGCCACAGTTTTGGTCAAAGAAGGCACAATAAAAAACCAAGATATTATAGGCACTGATTCTGCTTTTGGAAAAATAAAAGCGCTTACTGATTTTCAATCAAAAACCATAGAAAAAGCTACGGCTTCCCAGCCTGCAGTGGTAACCGGCTTTAATCAGGTTCCCCAAATCGGCGAGAAATTTGAAAGCTTTGAAACTCTGGAAAAAGCTTTAGCTAAAGTTGAAAAAAAATCAGAAAAAATAAAAGAAGAAAAAGAAGTGTTTTTAATTGAACCGGATAAAAAAGTCTTGAATTTAATTTTAAAAGCTGACGTACAGGGTTCCTTAGAAGCCATTAGGCACATTTTAAAAAGCATTCCCTGCGATGAAGTTTTCTGCCGCATATTAAAAGCTGAAGTGGGCCAAATCAGCGAATCTGATATCAAATTAGCTGAATCAGCCCGGGCAAAAATTATCGGCTTTCGGGTCAAAGCAGCCCAAAATATTCAAAGAATAGCAGAAAATAAAAAAATCAGCATTTTAACCTTTGACATTATTTATGAGCTTATTCAGCAAGTCAGAACGCTTGTCGCCCGGATGCTAAAACCCCAAATAATTAGAAATACTATCGGCCAGGTTAAAATTCTGGCAATATTTCCTGATAAAAAAGGCAGGCAAGTAATCGGCGGAAAAGTAATTTCAGGTCAGGCCAAAAAAGCCGTTTCTGCCGACATAATAAGAAATGACGGCAAAATTGGCCAAGGTAAAATTTTACAGCTGCATCGCAATAAAAATGACGTTGCTGAAGCTTCTAAAGGCCAGGAATGCGGCATGATGATTGAAACAGAAGCCAAAATAGAAAAAGGCGATATTTTGGAATTTTTTGAAGAAGAAAAAAAATACAAAGAATTATAAAAATATGCCAAGGCGCATCCAGCGCGTCAATCAGCTGATAAAAGAAGAAATCAGCCAAATACTTCTGCGTGAAATTGATTTCGGAAAAAGTTTTGTAACCATTACTGACGTAGATGCGTCTGCGAATTTAATACAGGCAAAGATTAAAATTTCCGTGATGCCGCAAAAAAATACTCTGGCTGTGATTAAAAGATTGCAAAGAAATGTCTACGACATCCAGCAGCAGCTCAACAAAAAATTAAAAATGAGGCCAGTGCCGAAAATAAAATTTGTCGTAGATAAAATTTCAATCCAAGCCCAAAAAGTAGAAGACTTGCTGCAGAAAATTAAAATAGAAGAAAAATCTTGAATTAAAATAAAGCTCTGTGATAAGATAAAGCCAAGGCCTGGTAGCCAAGTAGCTAAGGCGACAGTCTGCAAAACTGTTATACGTGGGTGCAATTCCCACCCAGGCCTCCAAGGGCGAGTGTTGGAATGGCAGACAATTGCGACTTAAAATCGCATGGGCTTATGCCCGTGAGGGTTCGAGTCCCTCCTCGCCCACCAGAACAGAACTTAACGGCTTTTGACGAGCCAAGATGTGGGACGCCCGAAGGGCGTCCCACTGATTTCCCCCCATTTTTCCAAACGAATTCAGAGTCCCGCCTTCGGCGGGACGAACTGTTTTTCCGCCGAGGAGGAGGTGCGAGCCAAAGATTTCATTGGCACAGACCTTTTTCGCAAAAAGGTCTGAATTAGAAGCAATTTTGTCCAAGGATTGAGCGTCTTTTAGCCAGTTTTGGAAAGGTGCGAGCCAATCATTCTGCTTGTGTGAAAAGTTAAAGATTTCTTCTTCAAGCGACTTCTTTTCGGATAACAACTTTGCTTTTTGTAAACAGTAGTCTGGTTGGTCAATTACTTGGTCAAGATACCCCGTAAGAAGTCGCTCTAACTTTTCTGACAAAGAAGAAATCTTTTTCTTTTTCTCTTCCACACAAGCAGTCAAAGACGGGGCGGAGTTTTTGTAGTCTTGCAAAGCAAGACGATTAAGTTCCTCCGCCCAGTCTTTGGGCAAAGAAACTTTTTTGATTAAGGATGATAACTGCTGGTCCAGTTTTTCAGAACGAAGCGACATTTCGGGACAGTCAATTATCTTAGATTTTTTCGTGCAACGATAATATACATAGTGGTGAACATTGCCATTTTTCTGTCGCTTCGTTTTGTTTTCAGCAGTTATCATCATTCCGCATGAAGCACAGGAAATGAGACCACAAAAAGGTTGAGGTTCGTTCTGTGGTTTGCGTTCAGGTTGACCACGAAGTTTCAACATTTCCTGTGCTTCATCAAAAAGTTTCTTTGAAATGATTGGCTCGTGCTTTCCTTCGTGAATTTCACCACCATATTTGAATAGTCCAATATAAAATGGATTGGAGAGGATAAAAGACGCTTTGGTTTTTGAGATTCTCTTTCCAGTTCTTGTGGTAACGCCGGATTTCGCCAAAAAGTTTGACACATCTTCCAGTCGCATATTACCTTTGATATATCGCTCAAAAGCCAAGCGGATAATTTTCGATTTTTTCTTTTCCACCACGATTGTTTTTGTCCTACTATCATTCAAATATCCCACTGGCGCTTGGCTTGGAAATATACCCATGCGTACTTTTTGGCGAAGTCCGCGTTTCGTATTTTCGGAAAGAGAATCTACATAGTATTTGCTTTGTCCGAAAGCCATATTGAGCATAAATTTACCTTGACCAGTGTTATCACACCAGAAAGTTGGGAATTTCAGGCTCGCAAGTTTCCCTGTGTCGAGGAGATAAATAATCTGTCCGCCATCCACCGAATTGCGTGCGAGCCGATCGGGATTCCAAGCAAGGATGTTTCCGCCGAAAGTTTCAATTTCTTTCATCATCTTGTTAAACAACGGACGACCTGGAACTTTGGCAGATTGTTTTTCTACGATTTCGGCGGAAATTTCAATATTTTCCCGAACGGCGTATTCCCGCAATTCGGTTAGTTGAGCGTCAATACTTAAAACCTGCTTGTCCTCGACATCAGTAGACTTGCGAGCATACAAAAAGAATTTTTTATTCATATTTTTATAAAAGCAGAAATAGCCATACTGGGCGCACAATTTAACGTTAATCAAACTGTTCCAGCATGGCTATTTCTGCTGATTAACTACTAATAACTGTGCGCATGTTTAGTATATCACTTTTAAAAATATAATAAAAATTCTTTTTGTATTTCGGGCAAAGCAAATCAGTATCAGTCAAAATTGCTTCTGATTTCGCACCTCCTCCTCGGCGGAAAAACAGTTCGTCCCGCCGAAGGCGGGACTCTGAATTCGTTTGGAAAAATGGGGGGAAATCAGTGGGACGCCCTTCGGGCGTCCCACATCTTGGCTCGTCAAAAGCCGTTAAGTTCTGTTCTGGTGTCTCTATTATACCAAGCTCGCACCTATTTTCAAAACAAAAGGTAATTTCACGCGCCACGCGCGTGATAATTTGAAACTAAATCGTACGCTCGACGAATCGTTCCGCCACTGCCTCGCAGAGCCTCGGCAACCCCGAAAGAAAAAACACTCCTTGCATTTCTGATTTGGCGGGGGTGAAATTTCTTTTGAAAAAGGAAAGGGTGTTTTTCTTTCGGGGTTCTGCCCTCCAAGTATTCGGGCAGTGCGTGGGGCTTCAATGCGGACGAAGTTTTGGCAAAACTATTTTTTGGGGAGGAAAGGATTTGCCAAAACTTCGGCTCATTTGTTTTTGAATTCGGATGGCGCAAATGGAAAAGGAGGGGTTTGGGGAGGAATTTTCCATTTGCTCCGCTGATTTGTGTTGGCGGGGTGGG
>Ga0315287_10000179_pt1 | contig 54785 bp, 52 predicted proteins | sample YL17G11_0_MG_FD_205037 | JGI IMG/M metagenome (GOLD analysis project Ga0315287, IMG submission 205037) | Sediment microbial communities from Yellowstone Lake, YNP, Wyoming, USA - YL17G11_0 | ecosystem: Environmental > Aquatic > Freshwater > Lake > Sediment | place: USA: Wyoming | collected...
TATAAACTTTAAGCGCAATATATTTGGTATCAGGCTGAGTCGTTTCAAAAAAGTCTGTTCTGAGAATTCTGCTTCACCCATATACCGGCAGTCCATTTCACCGGCTAAAGCGGCAGAGTGTTCCTCTTCCTTGAGCCCCAAACAGATTACAAATTTTATCAAATTATTCAGCCTATTGCAAGACAAAAACATCATTATATCGCCTTCAGCAAGCCTTTCTGGTAAAAGAACTTCCGTTATTTATTGACAGTTGCAGAAACTGTCTGTAATTTAACGTACACTTTCTGAGATATCGCAGGGTATATCGGCTTAATTTTTCCGTAATATAACCTGTTCATTTTATTGACTTTAATGGAATTACTATGATTAAGATTAATGCAAACTACCTGAAGCTGCAGTCAGGCTATCTTTTCCCGGAAATCTCGCGCAGAGTTAAAATATTTTCAGAAAAAAGGCCGGAAGCCGACATTATCAGACTTGGAATTGGAGATGTAACCGAGCCGTTGCCTCCTGCAATTATAGAGGCTATGCACAAAGCGGTTGACCAGATGGGCAGCAGGGATAGTGTCAAAGGTTATGGACCAGACCGGGGTTATGATTTTCTGATTGAGGCGATACTCGCCAATGACTATAAAAGCCGCGGCGTAAGTCTCGAAAATACAGAGGTTTTTGTAAGCGACGGCGCAAAATGCGATACCGGCAATTTTCAGGAAGTTTTCGGCATTGATAATGTGATTGCCGTAACAGACCCTGTCTATCCTGTTTATGTCGATACAAACGTTATGGCCGGCAGAACCGGCAAAGTCGATAAAGACGGACGGTTTGGCGGGATAGTTTATATGCCCTGCAGGCCCGATAATAATTTTGTGCCGGAAATTCCGAAAGAGAAAGTCGACCTGATTTATCTTTGTTTCCCGAATAATCCGACCGGTGCTGTCGCCACAAAAGAACAGCTAAAAAAATGGGTCGATTACGCAAGAGACAATAAAGCGATAATTTTATTCGATGCCGCTTATGAGGCCTTTATATCCGATAATATTTTCCCTCACTCGATATACGAGATACAGGGTGCCAAAGAGGTTGCGGTTGAGTTTCGTTCTTTCAGTAAAACAGCCGGTTTTACCGGACTAAGATGCGCATTTACTGTTGTGCCCAAAGAATTGAAAGCCTGGACCTCTGATGGAAAAGCTGTTCAGGTCAATCCGATATGGAACAGACGACACTGCACAAAATTTAACGGCGCCAGTTTTATTTCGCAATCTGCTGCCGCAGCGGCTTATACCGCCCAGGGCAAAAAACAGGTTCGCAAAATCATTGAACTTTATATGTCCAACGCCGCTCTTATTGTTAGTACGCTTAAAAAACTCGGCTACAAAGTTTACGGCGGCGTAAATGCGCCGTATGTCTGGCTCAAAACAAAAAACAAAATGACTTCGTGGGAATTTTTTGACTATCTGCTCGAAAAAGCGAACGTTGTCTGCACGCCCGGCAGCGGTTTCGGTGCGGCAGGTGAAGGTTTTGTTAGATTAAGCGCGTTCGGCAATCCCGCCAAAATAGCAGAAGCGATGGAACGTTTTAAAAAATTGTAAGGAATACAAATGTCCGGCGAGACATCAGCATATATCGGCCTTGGCAGCAATCTCGGCGATAGAAAAAAGAATATAACCAAAGCCCTTGATGCGCTTGCCGCTGATAAACATATAAAACTTTTTCGCACAAGCAGTATAACGGAAACAAAACCGCTCGCTGAAAAAACGCAGCGCGATTATCTCAACCTCGTTGCGGGAATTAAAACAACTTTAAAAGCTGATAAGCTGCTGAAAGTTTTGAAAAAGATAGAAACCTCGCTGGGCAGAAAAAAACAGAACGAAAAATGGTCGAGCAGAACCATCGACCTTGATATTCTGCTGTTCGGCAATAAAACCATTCACAAGAAAGACTTGCGTTTACCGCATCGGCAGATGCATTTGAGGTCGTTTGCGCTAAAAGGCCTTTGTGAACTGGATAGTCAACTCGTCCACCCTGTTCTTAAAGAAAACGTCTCTGTTCTTTACAGTAGATTGGGCGGAAAAGATTTTTATTTTGACGCAGACCGTCCGCAGCTTGTTTCGGTTGCGGGCGTAATCGGAGCAGGAAAAACAACTCTTGCCGAAGGCTTGAAAAATATATTTGGTTTTAAGCTGATAAAAGAGGCTTATGACAGCAATCCTTTTTTGGCGAAAGTTTACGCCGGACAAAAATCTTTCGCTCTCGACAGCCAGTTGTATTTTTTACTGAGCCGGTGTGAACAATTGAAGCGGGAAAATTTGTCCGCAGATACCGATTTCGTAAGCGATTATATAATGGACAAGGAAATGATATACGCCCGTCTCTGGCTCGATTCGGTACAGTTTGAGATATACCGCAAAATCAATGCCGTGATGAGCAAAACAGTTGCGCAGCCTTCGATTGTGATATATCTTAAATCTTCTCCTGCAGGCTGCCTGAAGCGTATAAAGCAGCGCAGCCGTCCCTATGAGCAGAATATTGATTTGAGTTTTCTTGATAAACTTCATACCGGCTATGAAAAACTTTTTGAAACATTTAATCGTTGTCCTGTTATAACGCTGGATGCCGATACAGTTGATTTTCGACAAAAGCAGGAAGTCGAAGCAATCGGCAAAAAGATTAATTATTATATTGGGCGGGATTAAAATGGAAATTGTCGAAACGATAGACAAGACGCGAAAAATTATCGCAAAGGCAAAATCGGCCGGCAGGAAAATTGGTTTTGTGCCGACGATGGGCGCCCTGCACGAAGGTCATCTTTCGCTTATAAAGGCCGCGAAAAAGCAGGCTGATTTTGTTGTTGTAAGTATTTTTGTAAATCCGACACAGTTCGGTCCCGGCGAAGACCTTGCCAAATATCCCCGTCCTTTTGACGCGGACGTAAAGGCCTGTAAAGATTGCGGTGTTGATATTGTTTTTGCGCCATCGGCTGAAGAAATATATCCGCAGAAGAATATTACCTGGGTAAACGTCGAAAAAATTACCGAACCTTTGTGCGGCAAAAGCAGGCCCGGCCATTTCAGAGGTGTCGCAACTGTTTGCGCAAAGCTTTTCAATATTGTTCAGCCGGACATTGCTTTTTTCGGCCAGAAGGATGCCCAGCAGGTCATTGTTGTTCAGCGGATGGTCGCGGATTTGAATATGCCCCTGAAAATTGTCGTTTGTTCGACTTTTCGCGAAAAAGACGGCCTTGCGATGAGCAGCCGAAATAAATATCTCAATTCCGACGAAAGAAAAGACGCGGCATTATTATACGCCGCCCTGCAGGAAGCGGAAGTATTTATCGGGGCGGGTATGCGTAAAAGCGGCGAGCTTGTAAAAGAAATGGAGAAAATCCTTAAAATCAGCAAACGCATAAAAATTGAGTATATAAGTATTGTTGACGCGAAAACGCTCGATGAGCTTAACGAAGCGAAAGGCAAAGTTCTGATTGCCCTGGCGGTAAAGTTGGGTCCTACCCGTCTGATTGATAATATTGTGCTTGATGTTAAGTAATCCTTGATTAGAATATTACGGTTTCTGCAATTTTTTTTCTGGTGATATGAGATGTTGATAAAGATATTAAAAAGCAAAATTCACAGGGCAGTGGTAACTGATTCGCTTATAGATTACCCCGGAAGTATCGGCATAGATTCTGCGATGATGGAGGCCGCGGGTATTTTACCTTACGAATTGGTTCTCGTCGCTGACGTTACTAACGGCAACCGCCTGGAGACTTATGTTGTTCCGGAAAAACGCGGCTCAGGCAAAATATCCATACTCGGCGCAGCCGCCAGGCTTATGGAAAAAGGCGATATAGTCATCATAATGAATTTTGCGTATCTTACACCTGACGAGGCGAAAGGTTTTAAGCCGAAGGTTGTCGTTATCGGCGAAAAGAACGGTATTAAAGAAACCATCTGAATTTAACGTCCAACATCCAACATCGAACATTGAACTTTGAATAAGAAAAATATGAAGAAACAGAAGTATGATTTAGAGCAGAGATTGCTGGAATATTCTGCAAGGATAATAAAGGTTGTAGAATCATTGCCCCCAACAAGAGTTGGCAATCATATAGCCGACCAGCTTCTTCGATGTGGAACTTCGCCTTATCCAAATCATGGAGAAGCACAAGCGGCGGAATCCACGAAAGATTTCATTCATAAAATAAGAATTGCATTGAAGGAGTTGCGTGAAGCGTATAGATGGCTTAAATTGATAAAATATATTAATCTGATTAATAAGCCGGAAAGGCTTGACGAATTAATTGATGAAACGGAGCAGTTGATAAAAATATTTGTAACAAGTGTAAAAACTGCCCGAAGCAAAAAGTAATTCGATGTTGAGCGTTCGGCGTTCGATGTTGGAAGTTAAATTTTTTATTTAAGGTTTGTGTGCATCCAGAGTTATTTAGAATCCCGTTCACAGATTTAACCGTCAAAAGCTACGGTTTGCTGATGGTCTGTGGTTTTGTCGCGGCCATATTTATTATCCGCAGGCTTTCACGCAGTATGGGTCAGAAAAATACCGAGCATATAACAACGGCGGCCCTGTATTCGCTTATCGCAGGCGTAGTCGGCGCAAGGCTGTTTTATGTCGTTCATTATTGGCAGCAGTTTCGAGGCGGAAGGCTGATTGATATTTTCGCCGTCTGGAACGGCGGACTGGAATTATTGGGCGGTGTGTTTCTTGCGATTTTTATTATTGTTCTTTACCTTCGGACGCAGAAACTTCCCATTCGGAGATATCTCGACATCCTTGCGATAGGCCTTATGCTGGCTCTTGTCTTCGGCAGGCTCGGCTGTCTGCTTAACGGCTGCTGCTTCGGCAAACCCGCCGATTCGGTGATTTCAATACGTTTTCCTTACGGCTCATTGGCCTATCAAAGCCAGGTTAGACCTGATTTTGCCAGGCACAGGGAAAAACCTTATATCGAGCTGCCGGATGATTTTTTTAATATTGATAATAATTATTACTATTTGAAACCGTATGATTTATTGAACTCGCAGGAAAAGTTTGAGGTAACGCAGGGCCCGTACCGCTGCCGGCCTGTTTGGCCCACTCAGATTTTCGAATCGATTTCAGCTCTTATTGGCTGTATCCTTCTTTATATTCATCGCAAAAGAGGCATTCGTCTGCAAAGCATCGGTGAAACAATCCCGATTTTTTTCAGACCCGGTGTTACATTTGCCTTGATGTTTGTCATTTATGGAATTATGCGGTTCTTTATTGAGTTTTTGCGCGATGATAATCCGTTTCAGGCAAATGGCCTTACCATTTCGCAGAACCTGAGCATCGCGATGGTGCTTGGCGGTTTTTTGCTTATCTGGCTTTTTGGCAAAGCCAAACCCGACAAAATTATTTAGCCCTTTGATTTATCAAAGGGTTTTTTATTCCTGCATCCTGCGTCCTGCGGGACAAAAGGTTAAAGAATATGTTCTGGTTTAAAAAATGGCGGCGGAATCGAATTGCCAATCAGCAGTTCCCCATACATTGGCTGCGAATCATCGAAAGCAGTGTGCCGCTCTACAACCACCTTCCTGCCGGGGACAAAACCGAATTGCAGCGGCATATTCTTATCTTCATCGCTGAAAAGCGGTTTGAGGGCTGCGGCGGCCTTAAGATAACTGACGAAATAAAAGTTGTCATCGCCGCACAGGCCTGTATGCTCCTTCTTCATCGCAACACCGATTACTATCCCGGCCTTTCTTCAATCCTCGTTTATCCCCACGCCTTTATAGCGAATCGCACCGAGCATTTGCCCGGCGGTGTTATCGCCGAAGGTCCGCAGGTTCTGCTTGGCGAGTCTCACAGTCGCGGTTCTGTTGTTCTCTCATGGGATGATGTCAGGCACGGCTCTGCCGACATCGGCGACGGCCAGAACGTCGTATTTCACGAGTTCGCCCATCAGATTGACAGCTCCGCCGGCAAAGGCGACGACAGCGAAATTCTTAAAAATACTTCCAGCTATATCGCATGGGCTCGCGTACTGCGAAAGGATTATGAACTGCTCAGAGAGGCCGCCCAAAGGAATAATCCTGCCTTTTTAAATAAGTACGGCGCGATTGACCCGGCCGAATTTTTCGCCGTCGCTACTGAATTCTTTTTTGAAAAACCCGGAGAGTTGAAACAGGTTCATCCCGATTTATATAATGAACTGAAGAAATTTTATCATCAGGACCCCGGCTCATTTTAATGGAAGAAGGTCCTAAAATAAAATCTTTGCAGCATAGGGGAAATTGCAAATATTATGCAATATAAGAAGATTATTAACCGTCTATATTTATGAAAAAACGAGAAATGGCCAGCCCTGAAAAAATTGAAGACATCGTTTTGCTCGCCCGTAATGGCGATAAACAGGCTTTTTCTCGGCTGGTGGACATTTATTCAACTCGTTTATTCAGCTATCTTTACAGATTAACGTACAACCGTGATGATGCCAGCGAATTGCTTGGCGAGCTCTTTTTAAAAATGGTTGAGAAAATCGGCTCCTGCCGGCCGGAAACCTTTGAACCCTGGCTTTTCAGGATGGCTTCCAACCTGTTTACCGACTATTTACGGTCCAAGAAACGCCGTGAAAAGATGCTTGCTAATATCGAAGAACAGGTGGAACCGGAAACGCAACTGTCTAATAAAAATGATGTTATGGCCGATAAATTAACCCGGCAGTTGCAAAGGCTTGAGCCTGAAACAGCCGAAATCATTGTTATGCGTTATTATTCGCAGTTGAGTTTTGAAGAAATGGCTCAAATGCGAAATGAGCCGATTGGCACAGTACTTTCAAAAGTTCATCGCGGCCTTGAAAAGCTGCGGCAGTTAATGGAAGAATCCGATGACTGAAAATAAAAAAGAAAATGTCGATGTTCTGCTGTCAAAATTCTACTCAGCCGGCGAGGTTGAACGGATAAAAATTGACATTACGGAAACAGACCGGCTGTTTGAAAAATTTCCGGCGCCGCAACTTTCACAGGAAACTATCGACAGGATTAAACTGCAAATCAGCCGGAAACAAAAACGCATCGTGTTTTTAACTATTCTTATTAAGACAGCAGCGGTGGCGGCGGTTGTTATTATTGGCGCCGTACTTCTGCTTCAGGACACAGGCGGAAAAAAGCCCGCTGATAATTATGCTGAAAACGGCTATCAGGCGGCTCTATCGCAGGTTGACAGCAGTATAGCCGCCCTGGAAAAAGAAATTGAACTGCTCAGGAGCGAACTTTTTGCCGTTCGTCTGAATGAAGATAACGGTACGAATGGAATACTTGCCGAGCAGGTTGGAAATGTTGAAGCTGAAATAATAGATACTGAAAACTTTTTTTGGAAAGGATGAGAAAAATGAAAACGACAGTAAAAATAATTTTATTGTCCCTGCCTGTTATTCTCCTGGCTGTCTGTACATTACGGGCTGAGGAGCCTGCAACTGCGGTTCCGCCTATACCTCAGGTAGCACCGCCGAATGAGACAGTAAACGCACCGGAACTTACAAAAGAAAGGCTTATGCGCGGCGAAGAGTACTTTACCGACCTCCTTGAAAAAATTAAAAAAGACGACCCCAATGAAGGGGCAAGACTTGAAAAGCTTCGCAGTGAAGACCCAAAACTTTTCCGTATGGGAATCAGAGAATTTATGCGGGAACACGGCATGAGACCAGGCCCTCTGACCGAGCAGCCTATGGAGGGGCAGGGCGAACGGCCTATGAATATGAGAGGCGACAGGGATCAAATGATGGGCAGAGAAAAGGTTCGCGAACATATGCAGGCCAGGGAAAATGAAATGACAGCCTGGCTCGAAAAAAACGAACCTGCAAAGGCAAAGGAACTGGCGGCTTTGAAGGAAACAGACCCTCAGGGCTATATGAGAAGAATGATGTTGGAAATGAAAAATTACCGGGAAATTATCGATGCCGAACAGGCTAATCCCGCCCTTGCCGAGGTGCTCAAGAAGGACCTTGTTCTGAAACAGAAACGGAATGAATTGCTCGAACAGCTTAAAGGCACCACTGATGAAGCGAAGAAAAAAGAGCTGACCGAGCAATTAAGAACTGTAATTGGGGAAAGATTCGACCTGATTGTTCAGAAGAAACAGCTTAAGTATGAAGAACTCAAAAAGAAACTCGAAGAGCTTCAGCAGACCGTAAACAAGAGTCAGGCTGAGCTTGAAAACATCAAAAGTAAAAAGGCTGAACAAATTGAAAAACATCTGCAGGAACTGCAGAGCCAGTCAGAAAATCTCAACTGGGACTAAAAAAGTTTCGAAAGCATCCAGCAAAAAGCCCCTTTGGTTTAAGGGGCTTTTTTTTATAGCCTGCTTTTCATTTGTTCCAGTTTTGTCGCTTCTTCAAGTGTATTTTTTTCTTTTTTCGTCAGGCTTGCAATGCCCTGCAGGTTGACCTTGATCAGAATTCTGTCGACCTCTCTTTGTAGTTCGCTGTAAGCCTTGAATCTTTTTTCCCAGTCGTCTGACTGCGATGCGGGTTTATATTTGTTTTTGAATCTCGGCCAAAGATATACGTATCCCGCTCCGACAGCCATACCGGCAAGGTGAGCTACATCGCCTCCGGCGTTTGGTGAACCGATAAATATATTTGCAATGTAGAAGAACGTCAGAATTACCGCAGCTACGCGAATCGGCACAGGAAAGAAAAGGAAAAACACCACAAACTGCGGGAAAAGAATCGCGCAGGCGGCAAGCATTCCGAGTATCGCGCCGGAGGCGCCTATTAGAACGCCGGCCCCAACCACGCCGAAATTTGCCAACATCAGGTAAAACACGCCGCCTGCTGTACCGCAGAGCAGATAAAAAATAAGGAATTTTTTACTCTGCCAGAACCGCTCAAGGGTTGGACCCAGAAAATACAGGCCTACCATATTCCAGACCAAATGCCAGGGATTCGTCAGGTCGTGCAAAAACTGATAACCTACCAGCCGCCAGAGCTGCAGCGAACGGAAAATACTTCTCGCATCGACACTGAGCCAGTCATAAATGAACCAGCCCAAAGGTTTTATGATAATGCTCAGCAGATATATACTGACATTCAATATCAAAAGCCACTTAACCACCGGCGTCAGTTGCGGCAGTCTGAAATGCGTTTGCGGCCGGGCTGTATCCTCCTCATTGTCCGGCCGGTAATAGTCTCTGTCGTAAACGCTCATATATTATCCAAAAATCATTGTCTTATTGATTAGTCTCTTATAATATCGGAAAGACTTTAGTGTTTGCAATTAGAAAACTTTAAATGGCTGATTTTGATTTTATTAAAAACGAGCTTAACGAGCTTAAACAAAAGGATTTGCTCAGAGTTCCGGTCTGTATTGACTCTGCCTGCGATACCGTAATACGTATCGGAAACGCCGAAAAAGTGCTGTTTTGCAGCAATAATTACCTTAATCTGGCAAATAACCCGCAAATTATCGCCGCCGCCAAAGAGGCGATGGACAAATTCGGCTGCGGCTCGGCCGCCTCAAGGCTCATCAGCGGCACAATTACCCCTCACGTTGAACTGGAAAACAAATTGGCCGAAATGTTCGGCAAACAGGCTGCTCTTGTTTTTCCTTCCGGATATATGGCAAACCTTGCCGTTTTGCAGACTATCCCGCAAAAAGGAGACTTAATATTACTCGACAAACTCGACCATGCCTCAATCATCGATGCCGCAAAGGGTTCAGAAGCAGAATTTAGAACCTATCACAGGACGAAATTTGATAGAGTTGAAAAATTTCTCGCATCGCAGGAATACAATCGTAAATTCATTGTTACTGAAAGCGTTTTTTCAATGGACGGAGACTTCGCGGATTTAAAGAAACTTGTCGAGCTGAAGAAAAGATATAACGCATACTTAATTGTCGATGAGGCTCACGCTTTCGGCTGTTTTGGTGACAGCGGGGCGGGCCTTGCCCAGGAACTCGGACTGCTGAACGAAATTGATATTGTTATAGCGACATTGAGCAAATCGGCAGGCTGCAGCGGAGGCTTCGTTGCGGCTGATAAATGCGTAATCGATTATCTGGTTAATAAGGCAAGGCCGTTCATTTATACGACCGCGCCGTCTCCTGCTAATTCCGCCGCCGCTCTTTGTGCAATCGAAATAATCAAAAACGCAAAGGATAGAAGAAAAAGATTAAAACAAAATTCAGACTACCTGAGAGATAAACTAAAAAGTCTCGGCCTTGATACGGCCGCAAGCAGCAGTCATATAATTCCTGTCATTATTGGCGACAACAAAAAAACGCTCGAAATTTCAAAACAGCTTTTTGAAAAGGGATTTTTTGTCGTCGCGATTCGCCCGCCGACGGTCGCCCCCGGCACAGCAAGATTGAGAATTTCCGTTCAATCCGGCCATACAAAAGAGCAAATCGATTCGCTCTGTAAGTGTCTAAGTGAAATAGTATAGAAGAGCAGTACAGTTACTGCAGCGGGTTGAGGACAAAATCATATTTGGCGGCGTTCTGGTCGGGTGTAAAAACCGGCGATTCGACAGTTTTAAAACCATCGGCCTGCGCCTTCAACTGGAAATCAAACGGCTCGGTTATCATCAGTTCATAACTGTTGCCGGAAATTGCCGATGAGTTTGCATCCTGCCAGGAGAGATTGGCGTTATTGTAATAACCAATCGCTATTTTAAATGTTCCCACAGGCAGGTTGGACAGACTGCTGGTTACGCTGCCCCTGATTCTGAATGGCGGCAAAAGCCTTATTGTATAATTGTTTCCGCTTTTCATGGCAAAGTTGCGAACGCTCATATAACCGCTTTTTCGGATGTCGAAAGAAGCCTCATCTTTCGGTGCGTCCGGCCACTCGAAGAATCCGCCGGCATCGGTTTTTGTTTCGAAACTTACAGAGCCGGTTCCCTGCCAGAATGCAACTTCGACGGAAGCGTCTTTTATTGGTTCGCCGTTGACGTCAACAACTCTTCCGTTAATTACGTCCGCAGGTTCGAGAGTGAAAATCACCGGCGGCATATCAGGTTTAATTTCTACCGACAGCACCTGCGGCGCGGCGCCGGCGTATTGAGCGGTGAATACTTCGACGCCCGCCGTTACATTGTCAAAGCGAAACCAGCCGTTCGCGTCGCAGGTTACGCCCTTTGTGTTGTTTTCGCGGAATGGGCCTTTAGTTACAGTTGCCCGCAAGGGTCGCTGCTCCCGGTCGACTACTCTGCCGATAACTGTAATACTTTTTTCGAGAATTATCTCGAACGAAAAGTTTTTTAACTGTTCGGCAACTGCAGGCTGATAATTTTCCGATTGAGTATAGTTCGGATGAGTTGCCATTATTGAAACCTGGTGCGTGTTTTCCGGAAAACTGCCGCATCGCCAGATACCATTGGCATCTGTTTTAAATGTGCCCAGCAGGCTGAGATTCGATGTGTTTGTGTTTTCGCCGAACCTGACAAGTACTCTTACTGCTGCGCCTTCTATCGGCTCGGACTGCTGGTTTTTGACGATTCCGCCGATTACAATTTTTGCAGACTCGTCTGCTTTTGCTTTGACTGCATTGAAATCTTCAGGTTCTATAATTTCTTCTTTATTGGCAGGCTGTGCTGTCCTTTCGAGACGAGGTGCCGGCGGCGGATTTATTTTTTTTACAGGAGCAGGTGCAATAACCGAAACCGGCTTTTGTAAAGATTTTTTCGGCGACAGTAAAATACCCGCCGCAATCAGTATTACAATTACAGCAACGGCGGCAAAATATAAAAGCAGTCGGCCTTTTTCAGCCCCGCCGGTATCGAAAGCCGAAAGTATTTTTGCGCGAAGTTTTTCTTTGTGGCCGGGGTCCATGTTCTCGATTGGTTCGGATTCGAGTTTGTTTATGAGATCCGCGAATTGTTTTTTCTTTAAGTAACTATTTACCTGGTCTGTTGCGATGGCCGAAAGCCAGTCGAAAAATTCCGCTCTTGTTTTGCCGCCAAACCGGCGGACATTCCGGGCGGCCCGGATAAAAACCATACTGGTTATATCTTCGGTGATTTGTTTCGAATGCAGACGGCCGGCGCAGTAGCGGAATATTTTTTCGTAATATATATCGTAGAGCAGGAGAAAGGCCGAACTGTCCGTAGCGGCAAGAATTACCAGGGGGTCTCGCTGGGCTTGTGAATTTTCTTTGGCCATATCTTAAGTCCGTTTGCGATTATGGTAACTTGTTATGCAGACAGTAATTATATTATATTTTAGATTTAGTTGATGTGCAACAGAAAAATCGTATCTCGTATCTTGCTCTACGCTCTATGTTTTGCTCGCATTAACCCGATTGCGGCGAACATCAGCAGGACAGTAGCCGGTTCAGGTACCGTTATTGCGCAGATATAGCCGAAATCCCCGACGGGATAGTAGTTAATATTGCCATTGTAAAAGTCATTATACCAGCCGTAATAATTATGACCGCCGGAAGATATCGGGCCAAAGCAGATGTCGCTATAAGTGTTAAGGTCGCCGGCGCCGTTTATGTAATCGCTGTCTCTGTCGGAATCGGTGCAGCTAAAAGTAGTTGCATCTAACTCCTGCATAGTTAAAGCATGACCTCCCAGGTGTTCGCCCGTACTATTCATCAGCGGCCACATACCTATTCCTACCTGTCCGCCCTGGGCCAGATATGTTTCCACCGTCAGAAGCGGGTTAATGTCTTCCCACGCAAATACTCCGTTTCCGGTGAATATATAGTTTGTTCCCACGAACGTCTGGATTTGCAGATTTGCGCAGAGTTGCGGATTCTGATTTTTAAAATAGTTAATAGCATATTCCTGCAAACCGCCGTCATCCCATGTCAGAGTATTGCCGGCCTTATCCGGCACGCCGTTCATTGCGTAATCTGCATAGAGGGACTCTGCACTGGCGACAAGTCCTGCCTGTTTGAGCATATTGCAGGCTGATGCAAGCCAGCAGGAGTTATCGGCTGCTTGTTTCCATCCGGTCTGGGTGCTGTCAGAGAAAGGTTCGCCAGGGTCGTGTTTATCATTTGAATTCAGGTCATTATAATAGTTTGAAGACCACGAACCGGTACCGTTATGCGATTTATCAACATCGGAGTAACCGAGCGTTGGATTAGTTAAACTGTAGGATGTAATTACAACTTCGGATTGACCGGCAGAGATGGCTAAAGATGGATTTGCCAAAAAAACTGCAATCAGCATCCCTGCCAAAATGCAGACATACACTCTTCTTCTGTCTCCCAAAAACACCTTCTTCTTGCTCCCATTAGATTATTTGATGTATTATACTACAAAATTAGAAAAAATCAAGAAAAAAGTGAATAAATAGGAGTTTCAAAGTCCTTATTTATCTGAATTAAACCAGACAAAAAAACTTGACAGTACCGGCCGGGTAAAGTAAATTGTTTTGTTCTCTAATTTTGCGGAGATAGTATAAGAATAAATATTGTTTTTGGAGGTCATATTTAGTGGCTAACGATCTGGCTCGTAATTTGATTACTGCCGGTGTGCATTTTGGACATACCGTCAGCCGATGGAATCCCAAAATGAAACCCTATGTTTATGCCCGCAGGGGTATGGTTCATATCATTAATGTCCGCGAGACGCTCCGGGGCATTATCCTTGCCCAAAAGCTTTTGAAGGATATTGTGTCCGGCGGCAGGGATGTTGTGTTTGTCGGAACCAAGAGACAGGCACAAAAGGCGGTAAAAGGCGCCGCCGAAACGACAGGGATGCATTATGTAATCACACGATGGCTGGGCGGAACGCTTACGAATTTCAGAACCATCCATTCGAGGATTCAGAGACTTGACGACCTTGAGGCCATGTCGGCCGACGGCTCGATTGAGTCTGAAAGCAAGAAACGCGCTTCGACTCTCAAACGCGAACTTCGCAAGGTTAAATCGAACCTTGAGGGCGTTCGCAAAATGAACCAGATACCGGGCGTTATTGTGGTCGTTGACGTAAAAAGAGAACTTCTTGCTCTTCGTGAAGCCAAGAAAATGGGTGTTCCGACAATAGGCATTATCGATACTGATTCGGACCCGGATATGGTTGACATAGCGATACCCGGCAATGACGATTCGGTAAAGGCGATAGATATTATAATCGGCGAACTTGCTTCGGCGGTCGCCGAAGGCAAAACTATGTACAGGGCCACCGGCAAAACTGACGATGCCCACAAGCCGCGTCTTCGCAGGCGGTCGCTTGCAAGGGCAGGCGAAACGGCAGAGGCTGAAATCGCCCCAGAGGTCAAAGCACCTGCACAGGCACCGGCAACAGGCCCATCCGCACAGGCTTAAAAACGGCAAAACAAGGCTGTACCCGGATAAAAGGTACGGCCTTTGTGTAAATACTTAATTTAAGATTCAGGAGATTTTTTAAAATGGCAGAAATAGCACCTGCATTGGTTGTTAAGCTTCGCAAAATGAGCGGGCAGGGAATGATGGACTGTAAAAAGGCTCTCGAGGAATGCAATGGAAACCTCGACGAAGCAATGACCTCGCTGAGGAAAAAGGGGTTGGCAACTCTTGCCAAAAGGGCGGACAAGGAAACGACTGAAGGTAAAGTAATATGTATTGCAAGCCCCGACGGCAAAGAGGCCGCGATGGCAACGCTCTGCTGTGAGACTGATTTTGTCGCGAAAACAGACGCATTCATTGCCACGGCCGATGCGATGAAAGATTATCTGCTTGCCTGCAAGGCCGCCGATGGAATTGAAAATCTGCTCAATACCGCCAAAAACGGCAAAAAGTTTTCTGAGATTATAACCGAATGCGTAAGCAAAACAGGTGAGAAAACTGAAGTCGGAAATTTCGCAAAATTAACTCTCAAAAGCACGGGAAGCATAGCTACTTATGTGCACTTCAACGGCAAAATAGGCGTTATGATTGAGTTAGAGACAAGCACACAGGCCGTTGCCGATAATGAGCAGTTTAAACTGATTGCAAAAGATATTGCGATGCACATCGCGGCGATAAATCCTTTGTCGCTCGATAAATCCGGCATTTCAGCAGATGTAATCGAACGTGAAAGAGCCATTGCCGCCGACCAGGTAAAAGACAAGCCTGCGAATATAATAGAAAAGATAATAGATGGCAAAATGAATAAATTTTTCGCCGAAAACTGCCTCTTATCTCAGGGCTTTGTGAAGGATGAAAAAATCCAGGTTGAAAAAATTCTTGCCGATACTGCAAAAACGGCCGGCGGAACGGCAAAAATAAAATCATTTGTCCGATTCGCCATCGGGTAATATAATAAGCACCGGAAAGAGCCGGTGCTTTTTTTATAGGGTTACTGTAAAAAGACAGGGACTAAGGATGGGCGAATTAAAATACAAACGTATTCTGCTGAAACTCAGCGGCGAAAGCTTCTGTAAATCCGGCGGATTTGGTATTGATGGAGAGCAGCTTGCTTCGGTAGCAGAGCGCATTATCCAGATACAAAAACTCGGCACTCAAATAGCTATAGTTGTCGGAGGAGGCAATTTTCTCAGGGGCGAGACCTTCAGCAAAAAAAGTCATATTCCGCGCCACACAGCCGACTATATGGGAATGCTTGCCACGGTCATCAACGCCTGCGCTTTGCAGGAAACTCTCGAAAAAATGGGGCAGCCGACGCGCGTTATGAGCGCGATAGAAGTTTCAGCCATCTGCGAGCCGTTTATCCGCAGAAGGGCGTTAAGGCATTTGGAGCAGGGCAGGGTTACTATCCTGGCCGGCGGAACGGGAAATCCGTTCTTTTCAACCGATACGTGCGCAGCTCTTCGGGCTTCCGAGCTTGACGCTAATGTGCTTATCAAGGCGACAAAAGTTGACGGCGTTTATGACGACGACCCGATTAAAAATCCAAAAGCCATACTCTTCGATAAGCTTGAGTATCAGGATGTCCTGAATAAAAACCTTCGGGTAATGGACCATTCAGCGATAAGTTTATGCAAGGAAAATAAGATTCCGGTTATTGTGCTGAACATTTTCCAGAAAGGCAACATCACAAAAGCCCTTTTCGGCGAAAAAATAGGAACGATTATTTCTTAATTTACAGGAGCGGATTATGCCTACGCAGAAAATTGTCAGCGAACACAAAAATATGATGGAAAAGGCATTTGAATTTCTGACCAGTGAGTTCAAAACTGTCAGGACCGGCAGGGCGTCCACGGGACTTGTTGAAAATCTCAGGGTCGAATATTATGGTACGCCGACGCCTTTAAAACAGCTTGCGACTCTCTCGATTCCGGAGACGAGTATGATTGTCATAAAGCCGTTTGACCCCGCCTCCATAAAGGAAATAGAAAAGGCGATTAAAAACAGCGACCTTTCCATTGCTCCAATGTCGGACGGCAAAATCATCAGGCTTAATGTTCCGCCGTTGTCGGGCGAAAGAAGAAAACAGCTTGCCTCGCAGGTCAAACAGCTTGGCGAACAGGCGAAAGTCAGTATGCGGAACGTACGCCGGGATGGCAATAAAAAACTCGATGACGAACAGAAGGCGAAACTTCTAACCGAAGACGACCGTGACCACGGCAAAAAAGAAATCGATGACCTTACGAAAATATATACCGACAAAATAGACAGGTCCATAAAAATAAAAACAGACGAAGTTATGGAAAGCTGATTACTCAGTTTTGAGTTTTTAGTTTCTTTTGTGAGGGGCAAACAATGCAGACCGAAAATAATTCGCAGGGAAAAAAACGTTCAAAAACTTCCGCAAAAAGGATTTTTTTGTGGATGCTGGCTTTTTTATGTTTGTTCTTTTTAATCCTGTTCTTTGCTGTTCCTGCGTATCTGTCCAGCAGCAGCGGCAAAACTATGATTCTCGGCAGGATAAACAGCGCCATTGACGGCAAAGTCAAAATAGACTCGCTCTCGATGGGCTGGTTCGACGGCGTAAGGGCGCAGAAGCTCGATTTTACCGATACGGCAGGCTGTACGAAGATAACGGCAAAGCAGGTCTCTGCTCGTCCGAGTTATATTGCGCTATTGGGCGGCAAACTGTCGATTGACCAGGCCGTTATTGACCAGCCCGAAGTGCTGATAAATATGAGCGGCGAGTGTGCCAGAAAAAAGACACAGACTCCTCCTTCCACGCTTCTGCTTTCGCAGGAAAACGCGGCGCAGGCTCAGGCGTCGAAGACGGAACCTTCCGCTGCTATGTTTGCCATAGAACATATCAACCTGACCATAAACAGCGGCAATTTCAAAATCACCGCTCCGGACGCAAACGATGTCCTGCGGACTCTCGAGTTGAGAGATATAAACAGTAAACTTGCCGTAAGGCCGCTGGGCAGCAAGAGCAGTTTTGATATTTCGATGGCTGTCGCATCGGCAAACGAAGTTTCTGAAATTAACGCTTCCGGAGAAATAAAGACAGGCAAAAATGAATGGTCGCTTGCGGATACGACAGGCGAGGTTTCGCTCGAAGTCAATGACCTTGACCTTTCTACGCTTTCGCCGCTGTTTAAAGTGTTTGATGTAAATATGATAACAAGCGGCAGAGTAAAAGCCGTCGTGGACGCCAAACTTCAGAAAGGGCAGTTTGAAAATCTTGAGGGAATAATTAACGCGAGTAATCTCGATATATCCGGCTCAATACTCAAAGGCGACCGGATTCAGACCTCAAAATTTCAGACCGATGTCAAGCTCAGCACGACTGAAAAGGCTATAAATATAGACCGGCTCAAAATCCAGGCCGATGGTTTGGATGCCGATATAAAAGGAACTGTGCCGAAAACTCTTCGCAGCTTTGAAGATTTCATGAAAGCTGACTCCGCGGATACGCTGCAGGCGAAATTCGATTGTGATGTCGCCAAAACATTCAAACAGATAAAAACAATAGCGAAATTCAAACAGGATTTCGATATTAACTTCGGCAGGTTAAGCGGCGACATAAATACCGAAGCTGAAAACGGCAAAAGAACCCTCACCGGCAAAGTCAAGTTATGGGCTCTCGAAGGAAAATTCCCCGTAAAACGGATTGTGCTTTCCAAACCGGTGGAAGTTGACGCGAAGATTACCTCGCAGGGAGATAAAATAACAGTTGAAAGATTTGCCGTCGATTCGGCTTTTTTAAAGGCCAAACTTAACGGCACGACAGACAATATGAATTATACCGCAGACATCGACCTTGCCAAAATGCAAAGCGACGTGGGTCAGTTTATCGAAATAAAACAGACTCTGGCCGGCGATGTCAATCTTGCAGGCCGCGGTTCTCTGGTTAAAGGTGTTATCAGCAGCACAGGAGCCGGAGCGTTCAGTAATATTTTAGTGAAAATGCCGAACGGCAATGAAATTTCAGAACCGGTTGCGAATGTCAAATTTGATTTCACCTGCGATACAGAAAAAAAACAGCTTACTGTAAAATCCGCTGACATTGTCGCCTCGGCAGGCAAAATCAATCTGAAAGATTCAATGATACCGTTCGGCTCGAATGCGGCAAGCCAGACTCAGATAAAGGCCGATATGGCTCTTGAGCTTGACAAGTCCGGCCAGTATCTGCGAACCTTTGCAGGCGTTGACCCGCAGTCGCAGTTTGCCGGCTCGCTGCAGGGCGATATCGCTTTGAATATAAAGGACAACATAATCGATGCGATGACAAAACAGATAGCGATAAAGAATTTCAGTCTTGCCTATCCCGGCAGACAGACTTTTTCGCAGGAATATATGAACATCGCCTTCAACGGAAGGTTCGATACCGCCAAAAAGATTTATACGATTGAGAAACTTTCCCTGACAAGTCCGCAGATAAAACTGTCAGGCAAACTTACAAATGCTGAATCGGGCCAGAATATAAAGACCGAAGGCTCGCTCAAGGCCGATTACGACCTGGCTGCCGCAAGCTCGCTCATCTCTCCGTTTATGCCCAGCGGTTTTTCCGCAACAGGCAAAAGGAGCGATTCGGTAACTTTCACAACGTCTTATCCGAAACAGCAGCCCGCTCTGTTCACATCGAATATGAGCGCGAAAACATCTTTCGGTTTCGACAGTGCCGAGTATATGGGACTGAATATCGGCAAAAGCCAGTTCGATGTTAAAATTGACAACGGCCTTATGACAATCGCTCCGTTTTCAACGATTGTCAACGAAGGCAAACTCAACTTTGCCGCGTCCGCGAATTTCAAGGACAAGCCTCCGATGCTTAAAACTCCCGCACCCGTTAAGATATTCGATAGAATTCAGATTACGCGTCAGACCACCGATACGCTTTTGCGATATGTCAATCCTCTATTTGCCGATGCCTCCGATATTACAGGCGTTCTGAGTTTTGACTGTGAAAAACTGGCGTTTCCTCTCCAGTCGGGCTATCAGAACTCTACTCAGATTACAGGCACGCTTACCATCGATAATATGCACCTTGGCGGCTCTTCTCTGCTTGGCCAGATTGCTCAGCTTTCAGGCGTCTCTCCGGATGCCAGTATTTCCGTTCTGCCTACGCTGTTTGTTCTTGAAAATGGTATTCTCAGTTACGATGATATGCAGATGAACATCGGCGATAAGAGCATTAACTTCAGCGGCCATATCGGCCTTGATAAATCTATGCAGATGACCATTACCCTGCCGTTTACCCGCAACGGACAGAGAGTTAAACTCCCCCTGAAAGGCACAATTAACAAGCCCGAAATCGATATGGGTCAGCTCCTTCAGGATCAGTTGAAACAGGAGCTTGAAAATCAAATAAAACAGGGTCTTGAGAAAATATTTAAGTAAAAGGGTGAACCTATGTTTGATAAATTGTTTTCAACGCCTACTAATGAGCTTGGCAAATTTGCCCGTTTTATATTTTTCCAGATAAGGCTCTGGCCGCAATGTATAAAATTACTTTATAAAAACAAAGCCCACCAGCAGGCGTCCAGTCTTTCGTACAATACAATCTTCGGCATTGTGCCGCTTGCTATTGTTATGCTGCTGATTTTCCATTCGCTCGGCACTTTCGAGGACATTGGTGCAAGAGTTAGAAATTTTATCTACGAGCAGACCTTCGTCAAAAATGTTGTATATCCTGTTGACCCGAACAGTTCAGACGAAACAATCACGTTATCAGGAAAAATCGATGAATTTACAAACAATTTTTACAGCAATCTCAACAAAGGCTCAATCACCGTTATAAGCAGTGCGATTATTATCTGGGCCGCCATCGCGCTGCTGATTACCATCGAAAATTCGTTCAATTCTATATGGGGCGTCAGCCGCGGCAGAAATCTCATCAGGAGGATAACAAATTACTGGGCTTTCCTTACCCTTGGCCCGCTATTGTTCGGCGTTGCCGTTTACGTCAATACCAGCTACAGCCTTGCCGGCAGTCTCAGCAAAAGCGTCTTTACTTATATAGGCCCCGTTGTGCCGTTTGTCATAACTTTTGTCGGCCTGTTTGCGCTTTATGTCCTGATGCCAAATGCCAAGGTCAGCTACAAAGCCGCCGCCTGGGGTGCCCTTGTCGCCGCAATCGCATGGATTATCGCCAAATGGGGCTTCGGCCTTTATATGGTTAAACTCATTCCATACAGCGTGATCTATGGCGTGCTTGGCCTTGTGCCGCTGGGCGTTTTATGGATTTATATCACTTGGCTAATTGTCCTTTTTGGTTTGCAGTTGACTTTCACGACTCAGAATTTAAAAACCATTGAGGAAGCCGAAAAAGCCGCCTCAAAGCGCCATCAGGATTATTTTCTCGCTACCGATTTGCAGGTGATGAACATTATAAAATTTATCTGCATAGCCTTTGAAAAGAAAAATGTTCCTGTTCCGCCCGAACTCATCTGCAGCCAGTTGAATATTCCCGCCGATTTTACCGAGAAGGTTTTGAATCATCTTGTTAAGGCGGGCCTGCTCTTGAAAATAACTGAACCGGCGGTTGGTTTTGCTCCTGCTACTATTGCCGAGAATTTAAATCTTGCCGAGATTTACGATGCCGTCAAAAACGCATCATTCGTCGCTCCCGGCGATGAATCTATCGTCATAAAACAGATTACCGATAACTACCGTCAGTCTCTTACGCAGTACAGCGTAAAAAATCTAATGTAAAAATATCGGTGTTCAGAGCCCAAGCGACAGCGCAGGGAGAATATGTTGTCTAATCTTGGTTTTTCCTTAGAACTTTAATTTCGACCGATGCTTCCTTAAGCCCATCCGCCCGAGCCGTCAGCCGGATATTGCCGGGTCTGCGTGCCGATTGCACAATTGCCAGGCATAATCCATTAAAAGCCTTTCTCTTTGTGTCTTTGAAAGAATCATGGTCTATCGGATTTCCGTTATCAACACCGATGAGACGTCCCTGCCCCTCTACAGTGAAATGCACGAGATTGTCTGCGATGGGGACAATAACACCTGCCGAGTCTACTATCTCGACCGTCACATGGGCCGCGTCGCGAGTTTCAACAGCGATTACTTCTCGGTCAACGCTAAGACGAATCGCAGCCGGCGCACCAGCCGTTCGGACTTCCTGAGTGCAGACTATCTGGCCGTTTTTCTTTCCGACTGCTTTCAGAACGCCCGGCTCGTATGGAACGTCCCACGACAAATGCAAATCGGCGGTGGTAGCGTTTACCGGCGGTTTGTCATAACCCATCCACGTTTTACTATTGCCTTGACGCGGGAACTCAAGGCTTTTTTTGCCTAAAGATTTATCGTTAAGGAATAATTCGACTGTATCGCAATTGGTATAAGCAAGTGCGGGAATTATTTGTCCTTCCTTTCCCTTCCAGTTCCAGTGCGGGAAAAGATGAATCATCGGTTTCTCTGTCCACTGACTTTGATAAAAGAAGTACGAATCTTTTGGAAAACCGCAAAGGTCGATAACGCCGCTGCTGGCGTTCTTGCTCGGCCACCACGACTCGCCGAGATAATCGATGCCCGTCCACATAAAATCGCCGATAACGTAGTCGTGCAGGGCGACAAATTTCCAAAGCTGTTCAGCCCTTATCATTACGGTATTATAGTTTTGCCTGAACCAGGGGGTGTTGACTTCGCCGAAGTTGTATTGGCCACGAACGCTCCACATCGATGCGCTTTCAGTTCCGACAAATTTCCGGTTCGGATTCTTTTCGCGGTCTATGCTGTAGTACAGCTCACGCCGCTGATGCCAGCGGTCGACATAGTTATAACCGGCTACATCCATTGCTTTCATAAATTCCGGTGTAGCGTCTCCGTCATCAGCCGCTATTTTATCGCAGCCCTGCGTAACCGGCCGCGTCGGGTCCTCGCGATGACATATATCAGCCAGTCTTTGCATAATTTTGTATCCGTTCGGGTCGTGTTGTTCTCCAACTTCGTTGCCCACACTCCACATTACCACCGATGGGTGATTGCGGTCTCTATGCAGCATCGCGACTAAGTCACGCTGGGACCATTCGTCGAAATATTTGCTATATCCGTATTTTACTTTTCCTCCCTGCCATTCGTCGAAAGACTCATCCATAACAAGAAAGCCGAGCCGGTCGCAAAGGTCTAAAAATTCAGGTGCCGGCGGGTTATGCGCGGTGCGAATAGCGTTACAGCCCATCTCTTTGAGTATTTTAAGCCGGCGTTCCCAAACGCTTTCAGGTACAGCCGCGCCGACGCAGCCGCCGTCATGGTGCAGGCAGACGCCGTTCATTTTCACTTGTTTGCCGTTAAGCAGGAATCCGCGGTCAACGTTATATTCGATATTGCGAATCCCGACTGTAGTATCGACCTCGTCGAGAAACTTCTTATCGCCCAGAACTACTGTCATCAGCGTGTAAAGTGCAGGTGTCTGGACCGACCAGAGGTTCGGCGAAGCAACTTCCATTTGTTGTTTTAGTTCGGTCTGCTTCCCGGCTTTCAGCTTGAATTTGGATATAACTTTAGCCGCTTCCCTGCCGTTAGGGTCAACCAGTATCGAACGCAGCGTACCGTTCACTGGTACGGTATCTTCATTTTCAATTCGTATGCTGGCGACTACAGTTGCCGATTTGTCGCTGACCTGCGGCGTGGTGATATAGACCCCCTGGTAGCCTATATGAATCGGATTCGGAATAATCAATCGCACATGGCGGTAAATACCGGAGCCGGAATACCAGCGTGTATTGGGTTGTTGGGAATTATCAACGCGGACGGCAAGGACATTCTCCCGCTCGTCTGTCAAATAGTCTGTCAGGTCATAATGGAAGCCGATGTATCCGAATGGCCGCTTGCCGAGACAATGCCCATTGAGCCAGACGGTACTGTTCTGATATATACCGTCGAACTCTATCCATACCCGCCTGTTGCGTGTCGAATCGGGCAGTTTGAAATGCGTTCGGTACCAGCCGATGCCGGTTGGCAGAGAGCCGCCGAACCCGCCGGTCGGGGCGTTCTGGTCGAAAGGCCCTTCGATACTCCAGTCGTGCGGCAAATCCACTTGGCGCCAATTGCTGTCGTCAAAGTCAGGTATTTGTGCGTCATTTGCGTCGCCCAGTTTGAACTTCCAGCCGAAATCCATCGGCAGCACCAGGCGATTTTGTTCAGGTGTCGCGATTCCCGCATCTGGCGGCTTTGGCGAACTCTCCGTCGGGCGTCCCGTGGACAATTGAGCTGTGCAGATAAGTGTACTGACCATTATTAGGAATGTGAAAAACCGCTTCATAGACAAATCTCCCATAAATTTGATTATTATTGAAAAACGCGTTTATATCGTAATTTGCCGGATAAATCAAGAGAGATGTATGTTTAGTTTGTGGTTAGCCCCGTCATTTTAATGACGGGGTTTGTCGTTCGTTTAGCCGTCGCCGGCACGGCGACGTTGTTTACCTCGTGAGATGTCCGCCCGCAGGCGAGACTTATCTCATCGGGGTCATTGCGAAGTTTACCCGCCTTCGGCGGCCTGCCCTCCGTAGTCCGTTTTGGTGGACGAAGGATGGGTGCAGTGTGATAACAAATTCAAATTAAGGCTCAGCAACTCTATACAGGCGAACTCTGTTCACTTAATCAGCAATCGGCATTTCCAAAATTAAATCCACAGCTATTTTCATTAGATTCTCGCCACTAACGGGCTTAACAAGCCACTCCACATTCTTACCTCCGGCAGCCTTTATTCCATTTTGTTTGATATCATTATCGGCTACTGCTGAAAAATAAAGAATGGGAGGGTGCTTTGCTTTATCTGAATTGCATAGCCATTTCTTGACCATTTCGATGCCCCCAGTTTCCCGAATAAGGGGAGACAATAGCTCCAATAAGCTACTTCTACTTTCTTGGGCTTTTTCTTCTTTCTCAGATACCTCGCTACAAGGTGTGGCCTCGCTTTCTTGTAGTAATATCTCATAACATTCATCCAACTTTTTTATAATCTCTTTTATCGTATCATAATCTTTTTCTTTGGCAGGTAACCTGACATCCACAATGATAAGGTCGTAAGTCGAGCCATTTTCTTTAAGCTCTGCAAGGCCAGATTCTATTGTGTGTTTTATGCTGACCTCCGAACCATATCGCCCAAATTCTTTTCGCACCCTTTGTGCCAAAGAATCATTATCTTCAACGATAAGAATTCTGCGTCCCATCAATGTTTCTTTGATATTAGACAATTCATTCATTCAAGTATCTCCTGTATTAAAAGTTCACTTGTTTTGTCATATGTACTTTGATAAATATATTTTTGTTTTAGTCACGATTAATCTAATGATAACCTTTCCGTCCCTTCGAAACCATTATCAGCTATCCATAAGTTTTTCCTCAAATTATTCCAGAAGTTCTGCCGCCGTATGCATTAACTTTAGTCCTGAGACTGGTTTGACCAGCCATTCAACATCTTTAGCTCCAGCTACCTCCTTTCCATCCATAATAATCTCTACATTCCCTGCCGCTGTAAGGTAAAGTATAGGGGGCCGCTCTATCTTTTCACCTTCATCATCCCTATTATTTTTCAGCCAATCTAACCAATCCTTGACCATTTCAATACCGCCCCGCGGGTTTATTTCCTTGGTTATTTTCTCAAGTAAGACGCTACGACGATGTTTCGCATTCTCCACGATTTTATTGAATTCCACATTGTTAGACTCAGCTTCATCCTCCTGTATAAATACTTCATTATATTCAGTAATCTCTTTTATCCAATGTTGAATCTGTTGAAATGCTTCCTTTGTCTGCGGGAGCATCACATCAACAACAATCAAATGATAATTTAGTCCATTTTGCTTCAATTCTTCTAACCCTGACTCAACACAATGTTTAACTTCGGCCTTAGCCCCGTAACGCCCGAACTCATTTGCCAGTCTCTTTGGAAGGCTTTCATCGTCTTCTATAATCAGTATCTTTTTCCCTGCTAAATTCTCTTTTATTTTTTCTTCCGACATATTCTCAACTTTCTTTTTATCTATATATAGGCAAATATACTTTTACTTCTGTCACATAGCGATGATATTCCTCACCGGGTCCTCGATGGTCATCATCAGCAGGATTACTCTTTATCTCAAGACGCCCTCCATGTTCCTTAAAAATATAGTTCGCAAGAGGAAGTCCAAAACCGGTACCTGTACGTTCTCGCTTTGAATCAGGAACCATCCCGCGTTTTCCAAGTTCGAGTACGGTCTCTTGCAAATAAGGCGGTATCCCAAGGCCATAGTTTTTTATCATTATTCCTACCATCTTGTAATCAGACGCATCAACACGAATATGAACCTTGTATATTGGTTCACCATTTATGTTTGTGCTGCCCCATGAATATTTTATTGCATTATCCACTAATCCTATAAAGGCACGTTGAACTCTTTGTTTATCCATTTTAACAATTATTTCTTGGGACCATTTGCCGTCCTTAACTAATTTGCAGGGATGAGCATCAGCAATAGGTTTAAGAGCGTTCATTACTTCCTCAATAAGTAAAATAAGATTGTATGGCTCTTTCCGCTCTCTGACTTGCTCAAGAAGATTCCTTACATCCTCTCGTGCTCCATATAATCGTTTCTTCGATTCCCTGAGCAAAGCCGTTAAGTCTGCATTATCCTTGATATGTCTTTCGATGGTTTCAATATCTAAAATAAGTGCTTGCAAAGGCGTCCTGAATGAATGCGCCATCTCTCCAACCTTGAATTTAAATTCCTCTTGTTGCTCCTGAAGTCTGAATACAAGTGATGCTACATCGTTAGACCCACCAACCGTTCTGCAGAAAAATTCCAGCAATTGCCGGTTTTTATTTTCTATTTTACCATTTATCGCAATAACGCATGCAAGTATGCTTGGTTCCGATTGATTCTCAGTTCGAAAAAGCCAAATATCTTCTGTCCCCAATCCAAGTTGTGCCAGAAGTTCTTTGTCTTCTGGTTTTTCGTTGTTGAGATTTGTAAGTTTTTCTATAGGTGCTACCGGCAAAATATCTCTTGCCTTTATAATATTCCTTTTTTCTTCCTCGTAAGGTATGGTTCTTTCATAATTAGAGTGGCTTCGTGAATAAATATGAATCTCTTTGAGATTACTGACAGTGTAAAAACTTGAAAACAATTCCCCGCAGTGTTCCGCCCAGCTTTTCCGTGATGACAGGTTTGCCTGCGCAAGATAAGTTGCGGTCGCCTGTATCAGTTGTCGTATTGCCGCCTCTTTCCTTGCTGCGTAAAGCTCTCCCAGTAATTTAATTAGCATATTTCTAAAGTTTATAAAGTCCTCGAACCGGCTGACTATTTCCTCTGATTCTACGTTTCTTCCTTCAGGGTCTTTCTCTGCAACTTCCATTAACTCTTTTTGGCGTATCGCATCAGCTCCACATCTTTTTATAGCGTCTTTAATGTCATCGATATGATTTGAACTTTCCGGTATCTCCTTCTTTGGGTCAAAGGGGTCCCAGAAAACCTGATACTCCGGATTGTCTGTAATTTTCTTCAAAACCTTGCGCCACTCAATAGTTCCTTTAACCACATTCTGACCGGTAAACAGCACACCAAGAAGAATGTCATCTATAATTAGCGGGCATGTCATATCCAATATATTCAGATGACATCGGTGTAGTGTGGGCTTTTTCCACTCTCTTTCGTAATATTTCTTTACAATCTTTTCATCACAATTTATACATTTTTTATCGTGAGGCAGATATGACCTGTACTTCTCACAGATAGGATGAGAAAGTTTTGTTTTCATATTGTAAGATGCAGGGTCTATGAATGGTTGTATGAAAGAATCATAGTCGGCATTTTTATTTTCGGGGTCTTCTGTTAAATAATATATGCCTACCCCTTCCGATAAGGTTACTGAATGGCCTCTTAGAATATCATCGAGAATCATTTTGTCCCGCGCGAACGACATGATATTTCTAAGGCTGGTCTTTTCAATAAAATCGCTGATGTTTTTTTTGAATTCTTCTATAGCGTTTGTCATCAACAAGGTCTCCTTTGGTTTCCTTTTTGACAACTGACGTCTCTTACATTGATTGCTGAAGATAAATAATGGCAGAAATAATTCACAGATGCACCATCTTCGCAGTTGTGTTGAGATATCCTCATTCTATCTCTTCTGCCCATCATCTCCTGTAATCTCTCTAAAATATTTTTGTATTATGTAAAGATTATACTCTTTTTCTTTTCAAACGCAACCTAAAAAGTCCGCTTAAAAAACTTTCCGTTTCCGTCACCTATTCGGCTTTAAGGTGCAACCCTTTAGGGTAAAATTCAAAGCGATGTGCCGTAACCGTGTTTTGTTTCAACAAAGGCTGTTTTCAGCCCGTGGACAAAGCATAACGGCTGGCACAGAAATTTATTTCGAGTACAGCCTTTGCTTTGAACACGAAGGACTCCGATTTATCGGAGGACTTGTTGAAACAAACAGTGTATATCCGTGTCTGAAAATTCTTCGTGATTCCTTCGTGTCTTCACGCCGGAGCCTGCCCCTGCCCCCGTTTTCACAAGGGTAAACTCCGGCGGGGGTGGCTAAGTCAATTTATTTGACTACTGATGCCGATTGTGGTAAAGATAACAGGTTTATAAGCTATATTTACTTTGTTTTTGCATTGTTTTCGTTCTATAACTCTTTTCATATAAAGAAATTATGTTTTTTTAGTGTCTTCGCCTGTCTCGCCATAGCCCTTGGCGACGGCGGATGTCTTAGTGGCTAAGTCAATGAATCTTGAGGATTTACGTAAAAATATTGACCAGATTGACGCAAAGCTCGTTGAGCTGTTAAATGAGCGTGCGCAGATAGTTATAAAAATAGGCAAGCTCAAGGTTAACGGCCCGATTTACGCTCCGGACCGCGAAAAAAAGGTATTACAGCGGATTTCCGAGCTGAATAAAGGTCCTTTGCCTGACAAGACGTTACTTGCTGTCTGGCGGGAACTTATGAGCGGTTCGTTTTTTCTCGAACGGCCTTTAAGAATTGGATTTTTGGGCCCGGAAGGCAGTTTTACGCATACTGCCGCGATTCGCAAATTCGGCCAAAGTGTTGAGTACGAACCAGTTATGGACATTCGCGGAATATTCGACGAGGTCAGCAGGGGCCATTGCGATTTGGGCGTTGTGCCGATAGAAAATTCCGCCGGCGGCGGCGTAATCGAAACGCTCGATGCCTTTGTCGATACCAATGTTCTTGTTTGTGCCGAAGTCTTTATGCCGATACATCATAACCTCTTGGCCAACTGTGCTTTAAAGGAAGTTCAGAAGGTTTATTCCAAGCCGGAGGTTTTTACCCAGTGCCGCCAATGGCTCAGTACGACTTTTAAGGAGGCCAACACGATAGCTGTTGCCTCGACTGCAAAAGCGGCGCAAATGGCTGCGGAAGAAAAATATGCCGCCGCTATCGGCTCGGATATCGCCGCCGAACTCTACGGCTTAAAGGTAATATGCGAGAATATTGAAGATATCGCGAATAATGTAACGCGATTTTTGGTTATCAGTAAAGAAGACGCAAGGCCCAGCGGCGAAGATAAGACCTCGATACTGTTCAGCACCGCTCATAAAGCAGGCGCTTTGGCGGATGTGCTGGATGTATTTAAGAAAAGTCAGGTCAACCTGACTAATATAGAATCAAGGCCGAGCAAAAAGAGACAGCGCGAATATTATTTCTTTGTCGATTGTCAGGGACATCGAAAAGATGAAAACGTTATTGCCTGTCTGGAAGAAGTAAAACAGCACTGCCTCCAGCTTTCTGTGCTGGGCAGTTATCCTAAAAGCGATACATTGTTAGAGTAATTTTTGGAGAATAGAATAATGAGAAAACCGTTTATCGGCGGCAACTGGAAAATGAATACAGACGGCAAAAGCGCTGTCGAACTCGCAAAAGGCGTAGCGCAGAATTGTCAAAGTCTGCTTGCGGAAGTTGACGTTTCTGTTTGTCCGCCTTTTGTTTATCTTTCAGCGGTGAAAAACGCCCTTGGCTCTTCTAATGTCGGTCTTGGCGCACAGGATGTTTACTTCGAGGCGAAAGGCGCTTTCACAGGTGAAGTGAGCTGCCAGATGCTAAAGGATGTCGGCTGTAAAAATGTGCTGATTGGCCATTCCGAAAGACGGCACGTTATCAAAGAAACCGATTCGCTCATCAATAAAAAACTTATCGCGGCGATAGACGCAGGTCTGTTGCCGATATTTTGCGTCGGCGAGCTTCTTGAAGAGCGAAAAGCCGGCAAAACCGAGCAGGTAGTCAAAGAGCAGATACAAAAAGGTATGGCTGGAATAACTGTCGAAAAGGCAAAAGCTGTAACAATAGCTTACGAGCCTGTCTGGGCAATCGGCACCGGCCTTAATGCTACCCCGGCTCAGGCTCAGGAAGTTCATTTAATGATTCGACAGTTTATATCTGCGATGTATAATAAGGAACTTGCCGGCCAGATTATAATCCAGTACGGCGGCTCGGCAAAACCGGATAACGCTGCCGAATTGATGGCTCAGCCGGACATTGACGGATTGCTTGTCGGAGGCGCGAGCCTCAAAGCCGATGATTTTGCCGCAATGGTAAAAGCCGCGGCACAGGCGAAGAAATAAAGAATATAAAAAACGAATTTAAAATTTTATAGAGGTAATAAATATGATGATGGATTTTGTTTTGGCGTCGGTGCCGTTTGTAATGAAAATTGTTGTCGGCATCTGGGTTTTTGTGGCAGTGGCAATGGTACTTCTTGTTCTGATACAGAAAGGCAAAGGCGGCGGACTCAGCAGCGCGTTCGGCGGGATGGGCAGTTCTCTGCTCGGAACAAAGACCGGAGATTTTCTCACATGGGTCACGATTAGTCTTGTGGCGGTATGGCTGCTGCTTAGTGTTGTTTCGGCTAAATGGTTCAAGCCGCGGACAAGCGAATATCTCCAGGGCCAGCAGCCTGCAGCGCCTATTTCGGCGCCGGCGGCGCCCGTTGGGACCCAAATTCCTCTCCAAACCGAACAGCCGGCGCAAAGTCAGCAATCAGAAAACAGTCAGCTTCCGGAATCGAATACCCCGGCATCTGCTAAATAAAGGTCGCGATATATGTTAAATAGTATGACAGGATTTGCCCGCATTTGCCGTGAGATAGACGGCATAAGCTATGCTGTTGAAATAAAAACGGTTAATAACCGGTATTTCAAGCCGAGTATCAGGGTGCCGGAGTCTACGGCCTTTCTCGAGCATGATATTGAAAAACTTCTGCGGGCTAATATCTATCGCGGTGCGGTCAATTACTTCCTGCGGTATAAAAACATCAGCGGCGAGCCGATGTACGAAATAGATTCCGCTGCTCTGAAAAGTTATGTGGAAAAGTTGAACGGCGTTCAGTGCAGCAGCGGGGTGCAGTGCGGAATAAATCTTGCCGACCTGCTTTTATTGCCGGGCGTCGTAAGGCCGCAGGAGCCGGAGAATGAAAAGGCCGAACAATTACGCAAAGCAGTCCTTAATGTGACCGGCCAGGCTGTCGAGCAGCTCAAAAAAATGCGGGCTCAGGAAGGCCAATCGCTCGCTGGAGACCTTAAGCAGCAATGCGGCCGAATAAGTTGTCTGCTCGAAGGAATTAAATCGCGCGGGAAAGTGGTTACCGGCGAATATCAGGACAGGCTTGCCTCTCGTGTTAAAGAGCTTCTCGCAAGCGCTCGCCTTGAGCTTGACAGCGCGACTCTCGCAAGGGAGGTGGCGCTGTTTGCCGACAGAAGCGATATAAGTGAGGAAATTATCAGGTTAAGCTCCCATCTTGAACAGTTCCTTGCAAACTGTCAGACTGGCGACTATGCCGGCAGGAAACTCGATTTCATATCGCAGGAAATGCTTCGCGAGGCCAATACGATAGCGAGTAAGGCTTCAGACTCGAAAATATGCCTTGATGTAGTTGAAATAAAGACGTGCATTGAACGAATCAAGGAACAGGTGCAGAATATTGAGTAGTCAAAAGCAAAACCCTGTAAAGGGGCAGATATTCGTCGTAAGCGGGCCCAGCGGAGTAGGCAAAAGTACTATATGCGACCGGCTTGTTAAACAGCTTGATAATGTTTATTTGAGCGTATCGACTACGACGCGTGAAAAAAAGGCCGGCGAACAGGATGGCAGGGATTACCACTTTATCGACAGGGCTGAATTTAAAAGACAGATAGCGGCCGGCAATTTTCTTGAATATGCCGAGGTGTTCGGAAACCTGTATGGTACGCCGAAAGATAAACTCGAGCAGGCTCTTAATAATGGTAAAACGGTAATACTTGAGATTGATGTCCAGGGCGCGCAGCGGGTAAAAAAGCTGTGTCCTGACGCGAAACTAATTTTTGTTCTGCCGCCGAAACATACTGAACTTCAAAAACGTATTAACGGCCGCGGCAGAGACGATGAAAAAGACGTTGAAAAAAGGCTGCAGGGCGCCGGCATTGAAATAGCCGCTGCTTGGCAGCATTACGAATATATGGTTATTAACGAAGATCTCGAACAGGCGGTTGAAGAAATTACACAGATAATAAAGAAAGTAATTGGAGAATAAAAATGATAGAAGAATTAAAGAACAAAGCTATTTTTGAAAAAATCGGCGGTGCATTCAAGGTCTCGGCTCTTATACAGAAAAGAATGGTAGAGCTTATGGACGGGTCAAGGCCTCTTATTGAGGACACCGAAGGCAAGACGATGATGGAAATAGTCGTTGAAGAAATTATGCAGGATAAAATCGCGCCCGATTATACTTCCGGACCGGAAAAAATCGAGCTGCCGAAATTATAGGCGTCAGGACGATGACTAAAAAAGATTCTGTAATTTCCGGTTTGAATGTTCTGCTTGGTGTAAGCGGCGGCGTTGCCGTATTTAAGGCGGTTGACCTCGCGAGTAAACTGACCGCAGCAGGCGCTCTCGTCGATACTGTTATGACTGAAAACGCCTGCAAATTTGTTTTGCCGAAAAGTTTTGAGGCGGTAACAGGCCGAGCCGTTTATACGAGTATGTGGGAAAACCCGCAGGGCTTTCAAATCGGACATATCCGTCTTGCTGATATCGCAGATGTTATTGTCGTGGCTCCGGCCACGGCGAATATCATCGGCAAGGCCGCAAATGGTATCTGCGACGACCTGCTTAGTACCGCATTGTGTGCCTGCTGGCAGAAGAAAATTCTCTTTGCGCCGGCAATGAACGAGAAAATGTGGCAGAATCCCGCCGTTCAGTGGAATGTTAAAACATTAAACGAAATGGGCTTTGAAATAATCGGGCCGGAAAAAGGCAGACTGGCCTGCGGAACAGAAGGCATCGGCAGAATGGCGGAAGTTGCCGATATTATAAAACGTCTTGAACAAATGACGAAAAATAAATGAAATCAAACCGATTGCATTTCCTAATTACAGCAGGGGGGACAAGGGAATATATTGACCCCGTGCGATTTATCACCAATGCCAGCAGCGGCAAAATGGGTTTTGCACTTGCCCAGGCCGCGTTAAATGCAGGCCATAAAGTAACACTCATATCCACTCTCCTCTGTCATTTCGAGCGGAGTCCCGATGTATCGGGACGAAGTCGAGAAATCTCGTTTTGTAGGGTGGGCTTTAGCCCACGCGGTAATTTCTTAATTATTTATGTCGAAACTGCCGAGCAAATGTTTGAAGCTGTTAAAAAGTATTTCAAACAATGCGATTGTCTGATTATGGCTGCGGCGGTGGCTGATTACACGCCTGCTGAAAAATCTAAAACAAAAATTAAAAAATCTAACAAAGATTTAATAATCAGATTAAAACCAACAGTTGATATTTTAAAATGGGCGGGAAAAAACAAAAAGGAAAATCAGATTGTCGTCGGTTTTGCTCTTGAAGACAGAAATTTGCGGGAAAATGCCGAAAAGAAGCTGGAAGAAAAAAATCTCGATATGATTATCGCAAACGCTCCCTCGTCAATCGGCGCCAGCAACACAGAAGTACAGATAAAAACAACAGGCGGCAAATGGCTGAAAATACAATCTGCCGCTAAAACCGCGGTCGCTCGTCAAATTATTAATCTGATGGAGAATTTATGCAGCCGAATTCCAAAAACGCATTAATAGCTGTTTTGATAATTCTGGTTTGTGCGGCGGTTCTTATAACGCATTGGCCTGCCCTGTCGGCGCAAGCGGTGTCTTTTGATGATAATCAGTACTTTGTTGATAATTTTCTTGTACGAGACCCAGGCTGGGAATCGGTTAAACGGTTCCTCACAGAAGTATTTGAACCATCGACCGTAAAAGGGTACTACCAGCCTTTAACAATGATTTCGCTGATGCTGGACTATGCGGCAGGAGGACGGACCGATAGCCTGACGCCGTTTCACCGAACCAGCCTGCTGCTTCATACTGCAAATACCGCGCTGATAATTGTGCTGCTGTATCAATTATTCGGTCGGGCCTGGATAGCGGCCGCAGTGGGACTGCTTTTTGGCGTTCATCCATTGACGGTGGAAGTAATTTCGTGGACAGCGGAGCGTAAGACTTTGCTGGCAGCTTTTTTTACGTTATGGAGTCTGGTTCTTTATGTTCGATATGTCCAAAAAAACAATTGGAAGACTTTTCTTAGCTGTGTTGTGATGTATGTCCTTGCCCTTATGTCCAAGCCGACCAGCACACCGCTGCCGATAATGATGCTGCTGATGGACTATTGGCCGCTCAAACGATTGAACAAGCAGACCGTTTTGGAAAAATTACCTTTATTTATTATTGGAGGCATCTCGGCTGTTATAACTTATATTTCACAAAGTCGCGCCGGCTCAGTAATCATAACCGGGCCGTACGGCCCATTTCAGATTCTGCTGACCGTTTGCCATAATATCATTTTTTATCTTTATAAGATGATTTGGCCGGTAAATTTGTCCTCGTACTATCCTTTCTCCAAACCGTTTGTATTGTCGCAGCCGATGGTAATGATTGGCGTCATAGGTACATTTATATTGATTCTTTTATTATTAGTATCATTGCGGCGGACACGGGCGGCGCTGACGGGATGGCTGATATTCTTTGTGGCGATTTTCCCAACAATGCAGGTCTATAGATTTAGCGATGTGATTGCCGGAGACAAGTTTATATACCTGCCTTCAATAGGAATATTGATGATACTGACGTCATTTTTGATTTGGATATGCGGCACAAATAGCGCCCGCCGACATACGGCAAGGTATATAACGTTAGCAGTTATAATTCTGATACTGGCTGGCGTCGAATATTTTGCCTCACGGCAGTATCTCGCCGAATGGAAAGATACGGTCAGTCTTTACAGGCATATGATAAAGGCAGTTCCAGAGGCTATGCCTCCGCGTACTTGTCTGGGAGTAGTGCTTAGAAAAAGAGGCGATGTGGAGCAGGCCATCGAATGTTTCACGGAAATGCTGAAAATAGACCCAAATAATTATATAGCGAATATTAATATGGGGGTGGCATTTGCCTCAATGGGCAAACTTGATAAGGCAGTGTCTTATTATAACGAAGCGATACGTTTATCGCCCACAAGTGCGGGTATATATAGAAATCTTGCGATGGTACTAACCGCGCAAGGGCGATTTGATGAGGCTGTCGCTGCGTACCGAAAAGGACTGGAAAATAAGCCCGACCATCCGGAGTATCTATATGACGGCCTTGGTATGCTTCTATTCCAGCAGGGCAATGTTGATGAAGCAATATCTAATTGCAGACAGGCGATACGTTTGTCGCCGACTACTGCGGGTATATATAGAAATCTTGCAAGGATACTCGTCTCGCAGGGGCTTATTGATGAGGCTGTTGCCGTATACCGCGATGGGCTGCTGCACAAGCCCGACCATCCGGAGTATCTGCATAAGGAGCTTGGTGCGCTTTTACTCCAACAGGGAAAGATAGATGAGGCGATACACGAGCTTCAAATTGCCGTCAGGCTGCAGCCGGATTCGGCGACATGTAACAGCTTGGGAACGGTATTGGCCTCGAAAGGCAGAATCGACGAGGCGATGGAATGCCACAAAAAAGCTATTCAGCTCGACCCGAAAAACGCTGAAGCGTATTATAACCTTGGAAACATTATGATTGCCACGGGCAAATTTGATCAGGCGGCAGATGAATATGGAAAAGCGTTGCGCATAAATCCGAAATATGTAAAAGCGCACAGTAATCTGGCAATAGCGCTGGCGCAGCAGGGCAAACTTGATGAGGCAATAGAGCATTTTACACAGGTGGCAAAAATTGAACCGAATAATGTCGGTGTGTATTATAACCTTGCTATGGCTTTAGGCCGGCAGGGCAGAGTTGATGAGGCAATCGACCATTTTGCCAAAGCAGCGAAAATTGAGCCGAATAATATCGAAGTGCATTATGCTTTGGCCGGCGCTCTGGCTGATAAAAACCGGCTGGCAGAATCCGCTGATGAGTATCGGCAGGTCTTGAGATTAGAACCCAACGATGTTGATACCCGCTGTATCCTCGGCGATATTTTAGCCAGACAGGACCGGTTTATGGAAGCAGTTGTTGAATACGAAAAAGTGCTTAAAATAAATCCCAAACATCCCGGTGCCCTGCAGGGACTGGAAAATAGTCCGCTCAAGCGGGTGCCTCCCGCGGCAAAATAATCAGCTATCGCTGCAATCGGCGATACCTCTAATTTTTTATGCCTAAATCTTCCTTTGTCAAAATGCTTTCGAATTTATAACCTGCGGCTGTTATATTTTCACCTGCTCCCTGTTTGCGGTCGATTACAGCGACTATCTTTTTTATCTTTGCGCCTGCCTCGGTAATTATTTTAGCCGCTTCAAGAACCTGCCCGCCCGTTGTAGCGATATCCTCAACAAGCAAAACGACATCATCTTTTTTCAAAACGCCTTCGACCATTTTGCTTGTGCCGTAATCTTTTTTACTATTGCGAATGATTATCCATTTTTTACCCGTCTGCATCGCCGTTGCCGCCGCCAGTGCGACGCCGCCTAATTCCGCGCCGGCAATCAGAGTAACGTCGCTTGTTGCGTACTTTGCGAATTCCTCACCGAGTGCTTTTAAAATATCCGGGCAAGTCTCAAACAAATATTTATCCAGGTAATATTTGCTTTTTTTACCGCTTCGAAGTGTGAAATCTCCTTCGAGATATGATGTTTCTTTTACGCGTTTCGCAAGTTCTTGTTTTGTCATGGGTTACATCTGCCTTTTAAACTTTAAGTTCTGTCTTTTTGTTAAGTTTTCCGCGATATTTTTTGATAGCCGGTTTTACAACTTTGGTTATAAAATCATTTACCTGCTGCGGTGCTCGGCCAATATAGTCGGCAGCGTTCAAAACTTTTTTGAAATCCACTTTTGCAAAAGCCGCATCGCCTTTGAGTCTTTCAATCAAATCATTTGGCTTGCCGAATTTTTTGACCTGCTCGGCCGCAGCCTGTGAATGAACTCTTATTTTTTCGTGAAGTTTTTGTCTGTTGCCGCCTGCTTTTACCGCAGCCATTAAAATATTTTCAGTTGCCATAAACGGCAGTTCGGAATCGATTCTCGCGGCAATCACTTTCGGATAAACCACAAGACCGCTCGTTACATTTATTAAAATTTCCAAAATTCCGTCAGCGGCAAGAAATGCCTCCGGTATTACTATCCGCCGATTAGCCGAATCGTCCAGTGTTCTTTCGAGCCATTGTTCTGCCGCAGTCATTTGCGGACTGCTCGAAAGGCTGATTAAAAATCTTGAAAGCCCTGTAACTCTCTCGCATCGCATCGGATTTCTCTTATAAGCCATCGCGGAAGAACCTATCTGTGATTTTTCAAATGGCTCTTCGATTTCTTTTAAGTTCGCAAGCAGACGAATATCGTTGCAGAATTTATGTGCCGATTGAGCGACACCTGCCAGCGTGTTTATTACGAGCGAATCTATTTTGCGTGAATAGGTCTGGCCGGTAACAGGGCATAACTTGTCGAAGCCGAATGCTTTTGCGACCATTTTGTCGAGTTGTTTTACTTTTTTATGATTTCCGCCGAAAAGCTCCAGAAACGATGCCTGCGTGCCTGTCGTGCCTTTTACGCCCCGCAGTGGAATGTTCTCTATTCGATATTCAATTTCAGAAAGGTCGCTGACAAAATCATTGCACCAAAGCGTCGCACGTTTGCCGACTGTTGTTAATTGTGCAGGCTGAAAATGTGTAAAACCAAGCGTCGCCAGTGTGCGATACTTTTTCGCAAAACTGCCCAGTGAATCGATAAGGCTTGCAAGTTTGCCCGCGATAATCTGCATTGCTTCTCGCATAATAATCAAATCCGCGTTATCGCCGACATAGCAGCTTGTCGCGCCAAGATGAATTATCGGCGCCGCCTTTGGTGCAGCATCGCCGAATGTATGAATATGAGCCATTACATCATGGCGGAATTTTTTCTCGTAATCAGCGGCTTTGTCAAAATTGATATCGTCAAGGTGTTTTGCCATCTGGCTGATTTGAGCCTGTGAGATTTTCAGACCAAGTTTTTTCTCCGCCTTTGCAAGCTCCAGCCATAGCCGTCGCCACGTTGAAAATTTCTTTTGTTGCCCGAAAAGCTCTGACATTTCTTTTGATGCGTTGCGTTCGACAAGCGGAGAACTGTAAATGTTATGATTTTTCATTTTAACATCCTGTTTCGCTCTTTAAGAATTTCTTCGATTTCGTTTATATCGTCCTTTGACAGCGTTATATCCGCAGCAGGGGCGGTTTCGTTAATTTGTCCTCCTCTGCGGGCGCCTGCAATCGCGGCGGTAACTTCCGCGTTTCTTATTGCCCAGCTAATCGCAAGCTGAGCGATTGTTATTTTATTTCGCTTTGCGATTTGCGTCAGTTTTTCAACAACCTTAAGATTTACCTCAAGCCGCGGCGTTTTATAATTAGGGTCTATATGCCTTACATCGTCAGCCGGCAGCGCCGCGATTTTTTCAGGTGTAAATTTGCCGCTGAGCATTCCTTTCTGCATAGGACTATAAACAATCACGCCGATATTATTCTTTTTGCAGAAAGGCAGAATATCATTTTCGATATCTCGCCTGAACATACTGTACGGCGGCTGAAGCGAAGTCAAAGGATGAATTTTCATTACTCGCTCCATCTGTTCGACTGTGAAGTTTGAAACGCCAAGGTATCGAACCTTTCCCGCCTTGACGCACTTTGCCATTGCCTCGTAGCCTTCTTCGATATCTTCCGGCGGATTATTCCAGTGTATCTGGTACAAATCGATTGCATCAACATTCAGCCTTTTCAAAGATGCATCGCACTCTGCCAGCACGCTTTTTGCTTTAAGACAAGGCACTCTTTCCTGTTTCTCGTTCCACGTCAGGCCGCACTTTGTCGCGATAATTGGTTTGATACTGGTTTTTTTAAGAGCCTTTGCGACTATTTCTTCGCTATGTCCGAATCCGTAAATCGGAGCGGTGTCTAACCAGTTGACCCCGACTTCCAGCGATTCGAGAATCGCCTTTATAGAATCGTTATCGTCCTGCGGCCCCCAGCCGTATTCCCACGGCCCGCCGATTGCCCATGTGCCAAGGCCGACTCGCGTTATTTGAAGTTCTGAATTTCCAAGTCTTGCTTTTTTCATTTTTTTATATCCTAAAAATTGCACTAATCAGTTTACCACAGCAAAGATTTTTTGGCAATTGCAAATGGGCCGTTAATTTGTTATAAGACTGGTTTTAACAGTCAGGGTAAAAATATGGAAACATCGGAACTTAAGCAGAGAATTGACAATCTGGGGGCTCGGATAGCAAAAATCCGGGAATGGCTTTGACCTTGCAGGCAAGCAGGCTGAAAGGCAAAAACTTGAAGAGCAGATGTCAAAAGCCGGTTTCTGGGACAATCAGGACACCGCAAAAAAAGTCGTCTCAAAGGCAAGCGCCTTAAAAGCGGTTATTGAGCCGGCCATCGATGTTGAGAAAAAATCCGCCGACCTTGCCGAGCTTTTCGATATAGCCCTTGGCGAAAATGACAGCGGGATTTTGTCCGGCATTGAACAGGACCTTCTTCTCCTCGAAAAAAAATGCGGCCAGATTGAGCTTACCGGAATGCTCAGCGGCCCCGACGATATGAAAAACTGCTTTTTCGGTATCCACGCCGGCGCAGGCGGCACCGAAAGTTGCGACTGGGTCAGTATGCTCCTGCGGATGTACACTCGTTTTTTCCAGCAGAACAAATTCAGCTATGAAGAGCTTGATATGATCGCCGGCGAAGAAGCCGGTTTGCGCTCGGTTATGCTGAAAGTCAGCGGCCCGTTTGCCTTCGGCAAACTTTCCTGCGAATCAGGCGTTCACAGAATGGTTCGCATAAGTCCGTTCGATGCGAACAAAAGACGCCATACTACTTTCGCCGCGGTCGATGTAATGCCGGAATACGATGACGATATAGCTATCGAAATTGACGAAAAGGATTTGCGAATGGATTTCTTCCGTGCCGGCGGAGCAGGCGGCCAGCACGTCAACAAAACAAGTTCAGCCGTGCGTATTACGCATTTCCCGACCGGCATAGTAACCCAGTGCCAGAACGACCGCAGCCAGCATCGCAACAAGGCCGAGGCGATGAAGATGTTAAAGGGCAAACTGTATATGTTGGAGCAGCAGAAACGCGATTCCGAACTTGCAAAACTTTATGGCAACAAAGGCGAAATCGCCTGGGGCAACCAGATTAGAAGCTATGTATTCCAGCCTTATCAGTTGGTTAAGGACCATCGTACTGATTGGCAGACTGGAAATATCGATGCTGTAATGGATGGCGACATAGAGGATTTTATAGATAGTTATTTGCAATACCGTGCAGAAAAAAAACATAAACAAAGTTAGTATTTGGTTAGCCCTGCCATTACGATGGCAGGGTTCGTCGTCATTGCGAGCGCAGCGTGGCAATCTCATTTGTCATTCCCGCGTAGGAATGTCACCCCCGCGCAGGCGGGGGCGGGAATCCATATAACGAAAATAAAGGATAAAAATGTAAAACGCCGGATTAGGGGAAATATGATTCAATTTGAAAAATTTAAAAAGAAAGATATTCCCATAGTTTCATCATGGGTAACTTCCCAGGCCCAATTGATACAGTGGGCAGGTCCGATCTTTTCATGGCCATTAACTCAAAAGCAGTTCCGCAAGCACCTTTTGGCAACTTCAGCCCAGCCTCCAACGCTATATCCATTTGGCTTTTATCGCGGCAGTAAGATTGTCGGTTACTGTGAATTGTCAAACTGCAATCGCCTTTCAGGTTCAGCGCAATTATCGCGCGTAATAATTTGTCCAAAACTCAGAAACAAAGGAATCGCACAAAAAATGCTTATCGAGGTGCTGTATTACGGTTTTCAAAAACTTCAGTTGAATCGTATCGGCCTTGCCGTTTTTGATTTTAATACGCCGGCGATAAATTGTTATAAAAAACTTGGCTTTGTATTGGAAGGAACCTTAAGACAGTCTGTTAAGGTTGGCGATTCTTTCTGGAACTGTCTTCTAATGAGTGTTCTGCAAAAAGAATGGCAAAAAAATCCGTGTAACGGCAATAAATTGTCACTGGCCCAAAAGGATTGCTTTTGATGGCTAAATAACCTAAAATTAAAACCGTGAAACTTGCCCGCCATAGTCTCTTAGGGACGGCGGCGGGTCTGTGCAATCTGCGGTTAAAATACAGTTCATGTTAATCAGTGTAAATCGGCATATTAAAATAAGGCGAGAGCAATGAACTCTTTTAAGAAAACAGATAAAGAATTAAAACTGCCCTTAAGTGCGGTATGGCTGATGAATTCCATATCTGAATACAAAGGTAAGCAGGAATTATACACCCGTCAATCGCCGGATGTCTTAAAATCGCTCGTTGAAATGGCGATGATTGAAAGCGCTGAATCTTCAAACCGAATTGAAGGTGTTACGGTGGAAAAAAGCAGGTTAAGGCCGCTTATTATAGGCAAAAGCAAGCCTAAAGACCGGTCTGAAGATGAGGTGGCCGGCTACCGTAAGGCGCTGGACTTAATTCATAAAAAACATGATAGTCTGGACATTTCACCCCAAACCATATTGCAGCTGCACAGATTAAGCCATAGCGGTTCTGGCGATGCCGGACAGTGGAAGAAAAAGGATAATGAAATTATCAGAAAAAACAAAAACGGCTCGATAGATATTATTTTTAAACCCATCGGTGCATCAGAAACGCCTCAAACCATAAAACAGATGTGTCTTGCCTATAAATACAGTATAGAGCAGTTGAGGTATCCCGGACTTTATGCGGCGTCTTGTTTGATTTTGGATTTTCTGTGTATTCACCCGTTCAGAGATGGAAACGGCAGGGTTTCAAGACTGCTGACGCTTCTTGCTTTATATCAGCACGGCTGCGATGTCGGTAAATATATCAGCCTTGAGCGGATAATAGAACAGTCAAAGGAGACGTATTACGAATCCTTACAGAAAAGCTCCAAACAATGGCATGAGGCAAAACACAATATTGAGCCTTGGCTCTGCTATTTTTTAGGGACGGTCAATGCGGCATATAGAGAATTTCAGCAGCGAGCAGGCAATATCAAATCTGCCAGAGGTGCTAAAACTGCAAATGTTATCCAGGTGGTTAGTGAACAGTCAGGCGAATTTTCTATGTCAGAAATTGAACGGCTTTGTCCCGCAGTGAGCAGGGATATGATTCGAATAATATTCAGACAGTTGCAGAAAGAAAAAAAAATCATTTGTCTGGGAAAAGGCAAATCCGCCCGATGGAAGCGAATAGGGTAATAATTTCCTAAATAGGGTAATGAATGGGGTAATAATATTTTTAAAACCGGGTTCAGAGCCCAAGTTTACCCGCCTTGGCGGGCGATGGCAGTGTCTGTCATTCCCGTGGAAACGGGAATCCATAATATTTATGTTCGTGGTTAGCCCTGCCATCACGATGGCAGGGTCATTCCTTAATTTTTTCTCATTGAGTTTGAAAAGAAAAAGAGATATAATTCTTGCAAGCAACGAGGAATTGCAACGGGAACTTGTTATACTGAAAAAGAAATCTGTGTTTCTTGTTTTATACAGGCGGTATAATCATTGTTAGACGGCGCAAAACTACCCGAGGCAAATATTATGTTTAGAAGATTACTTTTTGCATATATCGGATCAATTGGTCTTCCGTTTTGTTTATTGCCAATAGCAATGATATTCCCGATGGCAGGCCATTCACTTATGTACGTAACTGTTTTATCTGCTCCACTTGGTTTAATTAGCGGTCTAATATATTCAGATTTTAGGAGTTTGTTTACTGGAATGTGTATTCTGATTCGGTCGTTAGCGGCATTTATTATATTTGTGGTATTTATTGTTGTTCTATTGTGGTTGACTCAATCATCAGTTAACTCCCCGCTATATTCAAATAATAGTTGGCTATTGATTCCTGTTATTGCCCCGGCCTTTGCAGCATTGCTAAGTGATTTCTTTTTAAGGAATGCACCGAAAAAGAATAAATAGAGGGGGTTTAACAATTTTTTAATTTTAATATGCCATTTTGCTTTTTTAGATTTGATTTTTGATATTATTTCCCCCCTTGCCAAAAGCCGCATTTCAGCATATAGTTAATAATCAATATAATCAGTGTAATCAGTGATTAAATTTAGGGAAACTATTATGAAGCAAATTATAAAAATAGATGTAAAGGCCGCTAAAGCCGATGTTACGAAATTAAAAGTCGATTGTCTCGCCTTAGGTCTTTACAGCGACGCGAAAAATAGTGATTTGCTTAATCTGCTCGATAAAAAGCTTGATGGCGCGATTTCGAAAGTCATAAAAATCGGCGATTTTAAAGCCGCCGTCGGCAGCAGCATCTTTCTTTATACACACGGCAAAATCGCTGCTGAAAGACTTCTGCTCGTAGGTCTCGGCGAAAAGCAAAAGAAAACAGCCGATACTGTAAGGCAGGCCGCCGCCAAAGCCGCGTTTGAAGCGGTAAATGTAAAGGCGAAAACGCTTGCCATTGTTCGGCACAATGAAACGAAAATCGATTTTTCCCGGCTTGGCCAAATTATCGCTGAAAGCGTCCACTTCGGCGGATACAGATATGACGAATTTGTTACGCAGCAGAAAAACGGCGGAAACAAAAGTCTCTCTGTTCTGATTGTCGATGACAATCAAAAGAATATTTCAAAACTTTCCGCAGGTATAAAAGTCGGCCAGATTATCGGCAGGGCGCAGAATTTTTCAAGAACGCTTTGCAATCGGCCTGCTAACATATTATATCCTTCGGAATTTGCCGCCATCGCGAAAAAAGTCGCCGCCTCTGTAAAAGGGCTTAGCTGCACGATTCTCGACGACAAAAAACTCGCACAGAAAAAAATGGGCGGCCTTTTAAATGTCGGCAGAGGCGCGACAAATAAACCAAGAATGATAATCTTAAAATACACACCCAAAGGCAGAGCGAAAAATAAAGAGCCGATTGCCCTTGTCGGCAAAGCCATAACATTTGATTCCGGCGGTATAAGTTTAAAACCCGCGACCGATATGCACGAAATGAAAATGGATATGACAGGCGGAGCAGCGGTATTAATGACTATGGAAGTTATCGCAAAGCTGAAACTGCCCGTGCAGGTTTATGGCGTAATTTGTGCCGCCGAGAACAGGCCTGACGGCGCCAGTTATCTGCCCGGCGATATCCTCACAACTTACAGCGGAAAAACAGTTGAAGTTCTGAACACCGATGCCGAAGGAAGATTGGTTCTCTGTGATGGTCTCGAACAGGCAAAACGTTTCAATTGCAAAACAGTCATTGATGTTGCGACTTTGACCGGCGCCTGTGTTGTTGCTCTTGGCAAGCATAAGGCCGGCCTTTTCAGCAATGACCAGAAGCTTGCTGAAAAGATTGAGGCCGCAGCAAAGGACAGTTGTGAACCCGTTTGGCGATTGCCTTATGAGCAGGAATATATCGATGAAATAAAAGGCAAAATCGCGGACCTCAAAAATCAGGCCAGCAGATGGGGTGCTGCCTGTAATGGCGCTGCCTTCCTTGGCGAATTTACCCAGGGGCTCGCCTGGGCTCATCTTGATATAGCCGGTACAATGGACGCATCGGAACCGATAAAAAAATACGCGGAAGCGGGTTCAATCGGTTTTGGCGTCAGGCTTTTGAGTAGTTTTCTTATGAACTTTTAGTCGTGTCATTCCCGCGAAATTTATCCCTTAGGGAGCGGGAATCCACTTTTAAGGTAATCGAAAGGTAATCTGTAATGGCCAAAAAAATTAAAATAAACTCAGAAAAAATCGAAAAAGCTGTAAAAGATATTCTCCTTGCCGTCGGCGAAGATGCCAATCGTGAAGGCTTAAAGATGACGCCTAAGCGTGTCGCCTCTATGTATGTTGAGCTTCTTGCCGGAAGCACCGAAGACCCTAAGCAGTACATAAAAAGTGTATTCAAGGAAAAATGCGATGAAGTTGTCCTTCTCCGCGACATCCCTTTTTACAGTATTTGTGAACATCACATGATGCCTTTCATTGGAACTGCATGTGTGGCGTATTTGCCGGACGAATGTGTGATAGGCGTAAGCAAACTTGCGCGTATTGTAGATTGTTTCGCGAAAAGACTCCAGGTACAGGAACGCCTGACCGCGCAAATCGCTGATTTTCTTAATGAACATTTAAAACCACAGGGAGTCGCGGTAGTATTAGAGGCATCACATTCGTGTATGACGATACGCGGTATCAAGAAACCCGGCTCAGTTATGGTCACCAGCGCACTCCGCGGCAGATTCAAAAAAGACCCACGAAGCAGAGCAGAAGTTCTAAGTCTTATGCACAATACATAAAAAAATATAATCGCAGATTACGCTGATTTCGTTGATAAATTGAAGTAAAGAAGTGAAGAAGTAAGAAAAACCGGCAAAATCGTTCCTTGCATCCCTATTTTTTTATTTCATATTTCAGTGTAATCTGTGTAATCAGTGATTAATACAAAGGCGACAATGCACCAGCTTTCAAGACAAGTAAGGTTCGCAATCGACCCGTTCGCTAACTCGGCGACGACAGGAGCTAATTCATATTGCGCAAAACCGACCGCAGAAGGACTGGCCCTGTTCTTCTCACTATGGGTCGAACTTAAAGGCAACGCCAACAAAGATACCGGCTTTGTAGTCAATGTCGCTGATATAGATAAAATCGTCAGAGAAAAAGCAGTCGGGATTTTCAATGACTTCGTAAAAAATCACACAAACGGCAGCTTCGAACAAATCAGTCAGTTATTAAGCAAAGTATGGCAAAAAATCGAAAAAGATTTCCTGCCTGCGAAAATCAACGGCCTTGCCGTTGAACTTATGCCTGCACGAAAACTCGGTATAAAAGAAAGGGGCGGTAAGATGCTCTATTTTAGCGAAAAATTTGAATTTTCCGCAAGTCATACTTTGTGGAACAAAAAGTTCAGCGATAGTGAAAACTTCAAAATCTTCGGCAAGTGCGCCAACCGCGCAGGTCACGGCCATAATTATATCGTTGAGGTAACAATCAAAAAAAATCAACAGAGCCGCGACAGTAATGGAGCGGTCAGCGTCGGCGGTTTCGAACGAATAGTCGATAAACATTTTATCAGTGTCGTTGACCATAAAAATCTTGACGCAGATGTAAAACATTTCAAAAAAGTAAATCCCACCGTGGAAAATATAGCTGAGTTTGCGTTTGGGAGTTTAAAAGATAAATTCAAGCCTTTCAAACTTGATTGCGTAACGGTATGGGAAAACGATCGGACTTTTTGTAGTTACCGAGCGGATTAAACGCTCACCACGAAGAGTCGAAGGAACACGAAGAATAAATCAATTTAGCCACAGTCCTAAGGACTCCTTACGGAGAGCTCACAGAGACCACAGAGGGGAAAATTAGACACGGAACGACACGGATTTACACGGTCAGATTTGCTTTAAGGCTGTGTTCTGCGAACACTTTAAAAATTCAAACAAAACCCTCTTTCAAGCAACCCTCCTGCGGCGGGTAAAGCTTGTTCCGGGTTTAGTGTTTGAATTTTCTTATCCCTAAGGGATTATGCCTTAAAGCAAATATTATCACTATACTCGTATGCAGTGGCGTAAGCCATCTCGACGATATACTGCCCCGACAGAGTCGGGCAAGTATAGATACTGGAGGATTTTTTCATGGGATTTTTAAAATTGAAGATTGAAAATTTAAAATTGAATATTTGCGAGAGATTAGAGCGCATAAAAAAAGCGGCGCCTGTGATACCGATGTCCCATAAGCCCAGCCGCGTACGCATAGAAGCCGGTACTCAAGACAACCACCGCAGGGGTTACCCGCTACATATATATCATACAATATAATCTTAAAGATTCCAAATTTTTAAACCACAGATCCGCCTACGGCGGACAAGTTGCACGGATGACACGGATTTAATTTTCACCACAGAGCCACAGAGAGCACAGAGTTCACAGAGACGATATTGTTTTAAGGCAGTCCCGAAAATCGGGACTATAAGAATTTCAAAATAAACCCTCTAACAAGCAACCCTCCTGCGGCGGGTAAAGCTTGTTCCGGGTTTGTATTTTGAAATTCTTGCCCCTAAGGGGCTACGCCTTAAAGCAATAAAAGATTGCAGATTGCACCCCGATGAGATAGCCGAAGCGTCATCTCACGGGGCGAGCAACGCCGCCCCGTCCGCCAGAGGCGGATAAAAGTGGCGGCGGCTAAACAGGGGGAATTAACCCCGCACCTATTTTTTCAATAAATATAAAAATGGAAGAATAAGAATACTTAATAGGTGCGGGACTGGTTGTCATCAAAAAAATTTGAGAGGGAATCAATAAAGCGTTCGGCGGGGCAGGAAAGGATTTTATTATAAAGGTCCTCATTTCTTTTTGGGTCTGTCGGGAAATTAAGTTTGGCGTAATCGCCATAGAGTTCTGTCGCGGCCTTGTCATAAGCCTTTGCGGCGTCAATTTCATTATCAAAATGGCCGAGAAATTTTCTATGGCCATTATATTTAATATCAGCACGAAATTTATTTCTGGTTTTGTCGTAACAAACGCTTTTGTATTTTGAGCTGGTTTGGTTCGCAGCCTTTTTGCTGTTGTAAACATTTTGGGCAATAGTAACTATTCTTAGATTAACTCTTGTATTGTTAAAACCTACACCATCAATGTGGTCAACGACAAAGCCGGGGGGAGGCTGCATAATAAAACGATGCATCGATATAAATTTCTTTGTGCCGTTGATTCGACCTAAATAGCGGTTTGCATAAAAATTCTTATCGCAGCCGGTGACGTGCCATTTATGAGAATTTAGTTTTTCAAAATCTTCGGGGTCAATGATGGCGAATTTGCCCTGCGTCAATTTTATTTTCCTAAAGGCAAGGCCGAAGTGTTTTTTCCTGTAGAACAATAATAACCAAACGCCAAGGCGCAGGAAAGAAGCGGGAATCGGGATTTTTAAATAATATTTGGGCATGGGAATTAATTTAAGATTTAAAATTTAAGATTGAAGATTTTTAGAATTTTGAATTTGTTTCGGATTTAGAAATTCGTATTTTAGTTAGGCAATTGCCTAACTTTATGTGTATTTTACCATATTTTTAATAAAAATCAAGGGGAAAATGAGATTTTTGAGCTCTGCGGCTATTGTCGATGTGTCATATTAATACAACACCTTTCAAAATAAAGACTTATACAATTGCCTGATTTCCTGTTTTTTGAGCGAATAAAGCCCGGTGCAGGTGAACAACCTTGTTAGTTTACCTGTACTATGATAGTATCGTGCGCTTTAAGCCGGTGAAGCACTTATTTTACACTTTTTAAGGTTAAAAATTTGCGTTTTTGAGCCCATTTTTGAGCATAAACGGCAGGGAGGATAACACATCTAATTTAAAGCTATCTCCTTTTTTTGCCGATATTTAGGAATAGCCACGAAGGCGTCCGCCGTCGCCAAAAGCTATGGCGAGACAAGCAAAAACACTAAGTTTTTAATAGTGCCTTAGCGGCTATGTTAGTTTCTTTCGGCGGAGCCGACAGGGACGGAGTCTAAACGGAGATAACAGATAACAGATTATAGATTACAGAGGGCAGATAACGGATTGCAGAGGAGTGTTTAAATGCTTGATTATCGAAAATTAAATATGTGGCAAAAGGCTCACGAGTTTGCCTTAGAGATATATAAAATTTCGGCAACTTTTCCGAAGGATGAAATTTATGGGCTTGTCAGTCAAATGAGAAGGGCGGCAGTTTCTGTTCCTTCAAATATTTCTGAAGGATGCGGCAGATTAGGGAATAGTGAGTTAAGACAATTTTTGAGTATTTCAATGGGTTCTGCCAATGAAATTGAATACCAGCTTCTTCTTGCCTGCGATTTGGGCTATATTTCCCGAAATGATTACGAAAAGCTGGGTAGTAATATTGAAGAAATCAGAAAAATGCTGGCCAGTTATATCAAAAAGATAAATAAGGTCTGAATGTCTATTTTGAATACGAATCTTTAGTCTATAATCTGCAATCTGTTATCTGTAATCTATTTTTTTGGGATTAAATGGCAAAAAATGCACTTGTTACGGGCGGGGCAGGATTTATCGGTTCACATCTGTGTGAACATCTTTTAGCTTGTGGTCAGAGAGTCGTTGTTGTTGACGATTTGAGTACGGGGAGCCTTTCCAATATTCAGCATTTGCTTTCCAATAGCAATTTCAAATTTATCCAGGGGTCTGTGCGGGATGAGGATTTAATGGGGGAAGTAATAGACAAATGCGATTGCATATATCACCTGGCCGCCGCTGTCGGGGTCAATCTTATAATCGAAAGGCCTGTTCATACTATTGAGACCAACATTCACGGCACGGAGGTTGTGCTTTCTATCGCGCATCAATTCGGTAAGAAAGTTCTGATAACATCGACGTCAGAAGTGTATGGCAAGAATGAGAAGGTGCCATTTAGAGAAAACGACGATATGGTTCTTGGCAGCACGAAATTTTCGCGATGGTCTTATGCGTGCAGCAAAGCGATAGACGAGTTTTTGGCACTGGCTTATCATCGCCAATACAATCTGTCTGTGATTATCGTAAGGCTTTTTAATACCATAGGGCCGAGGCAGACGGGCAGGTATGGTATGGTTGTGCCGCGGTTTGTAGACTGGGCATTAAAGAACGAACCTTTACTGATTTACGGCAGCGGAAAACAATCGAGAAGTTTTACTTATGTCTCGGATGTGGTCAGAGCAATAACAGCTCTTATGGAGCTTGAAAAATCCAACGGCGATGTTTTCAATGTCGGCTCAGAGGAAGAAATAAGTATTGAAGAGCTTGCCGATAAAATTATCGAGAAAACACACAGCAGCAGCAAAAAGAAATACATTCCATATTCAGAGGCTTATGGACAGGGATTTGACGATATGCAAAGGCGACTTCCCTGTCTCAATAAAATAAATCGGGCGATAGGTTATAAGCCGCAGGTTAGTCTTGAGCAAATGCTCGAGAAGATTATTACTGACAAACGGGGTAAAAATGAGTAGACTACCGGCCTTTATTTTTTTGAAGGGATAGCTTAAAGATGGCTTTATCGCTAATTACAGGTGGAGCGGGTTTTATCGGCAGCAATATGGTAAGGTTTCTGCTCGACAAAGGGCAGAGGGTACGGGTTCTTGATAATTTCGAGACCGGCAAACGTGAGAATCTCGTTGAAGTTGCCGAGAGAATCGAACTGATCGAAGGTGATATTCGCGACAAGGCGAAAGTTCAGCAGGCGGTCAAAGACGTAGATGTTGTTTATCATTTAGCCGCGCTGGGTTCAGTGCCGAGGTCAATGAAAGACCCTGCCACAACTCACGATGTTAATGTCAATGGCATAGTGAATATGCTAATCGCGGCAAGGGATGCAAAGGTCAAACGTTTTGTGTTTTCGTCGAGCTCATCGGTTTATGGGCAGAGTAAGGTTTTGCCGCAGCACGAAGAATTGCCGCTTAATCCGATAAGCCCATACGGAGCGACAAAGGCCACGGGCGAAATTTACTGTAAGGCGTTTTACGCAACTTACGGCCTGCAGACAATTTGTTTACGGTATTATAATGTATTCGGGCCGAGGCAGGACCCGACAAGTCAATATGCGGCGGCGATACCATTGTTTGTCTCTTCGCTGATGAGAGATAAATCGCCGAGGATTTTCGATGACGGGGAGCAATCTCGCGGATTTACGTATATTGAAAATGTAATGCAGGCGAACTGGCTGGCGGCAAACGCAAAAGAAACGCACGGCGAAGCTATAAATATTTCCACAAAAAATGCAGTAACGGTAAATACTGTTGTAAATACGATAAGAAAACTTCTCGGCAAAGAAAATATCAAGCCTGTTTACGCACCGCCGAGGCCTGGCGATATAAAACATTCTCTTGCGGATGTCAAAAAAGCGAAAGAATTAATAGGCTATGTTCCTTTTGTCAGTTTCGAAGAAGGAATAGCAAAAGCAATTGACTGGTATAAAGAAAATCTCTGATAATTTTGAAAGGTCTGTAGATGGCGAAGAAGAGCAAAAGTGAGAAGAAAGCACCCTTCGTGGGTATTGTCGGAATGGGATATGTAGGCCTGCCTCTGGCGAGAGAATTTGTTCTTCGCGGAGCAAAGGTAGTCGGTTTCGACATAAATGAAGAAAATGTTAAAAAAATAAATTCCGGCCAAAGCCCGCTCAAGCACATTCCATCCAGTGATATAAAGAATATGGTTAAGAGCGGCCGATTCAATACGACAACGGATATGAGGCTGATGAGTAAACCGGATGCACTGATAATCTGCGTGCCGACGCCACTGACAAAAAACCGCGAGCCGGATATGACTTATATAGTTGTTACGTGCGAAACGATTTCAAAGTATCTTCGCAAGGGGCAGCTTGTTTCTCTTGAAAGCACAACATATCCTGGAACGACAAGAGAGGTAATGAAACCAATACTTGAAAAGAGCGGACTCAAAGCCGGCAAAGATTTTTATCTGGCGTTTTCGCCTGAAAGAGAAGACCCCGGCAATAAGAATTTCAGAACCGCGACGATTCCAAAGGTTGTAGGCGGCTACGACAAAAAGAGTCTTCAGCTCGCGCTGGATATTTATAAATACGCGATTGACAAAACCATTCCTGTTTCATCCTGCGATGTTGCCGAGGCGGCGAAGATTCTGGAAAATACATATCGCTGCGTCAATATCGCAATGGTCAACGAATTGAAGCAGTTGTTCGACAGAATGGATATTGATGTCTGGGAAGTAATTGACGCGGCAGCGACAAAGCCATTCGGATTCCAGAAGTTTTATCCCGGTCCGGGGCTTGGCGGGCACTGTATTCCAATTGACCCGTTTTATCTGACCTGGCGTGCGAGGCAGTTCGGTATGCCGACGAAATTTATCGAGCTTGCGGGTGAAATCAATACCGCAATGCCACACTATGTAGTGCATAGAACACTGGAAGCAATGAACGCCAGGAAGAAGAGTCTTAAAGGGTCGAAGGTTCTGGTTCTGGGGCTTGCATATAAAAAAGATATCGACGATGTTCGCGAATCACCATCAATCGAGCTGATTGAAATTTTGAAAGAGAAGGGCGCGAAGGTAGATTATAACGACCCGTATATTCCTCATACGCATAAAATGCGCGAGCATAATCTTAAAATGAGAAGCAAACCATTGAGCGAAAAGATGCTTAAGGGATATGATATTGTTCTGATTTCAACAGACCATAGCTGTTACGATTATAACTGGATTGTTAAGAATTCAAAAATGGTTGTTGATTCACGTAATGCGACAGCAAATGTAAAAAGCGGTAGAAGCAAAATAGTAAAGGCGTAGAATTTGAAAAGATTTGCGTTAATTGGTGTTGCCGGCTACATTGCGCCGCGGCACTTAAAGGCCATCAAGGATACGGGCAATATACTTGTCGCCGTGCTGGATAAAAGCGATTCGGTCGGCGTTCTCGATTCTTATTTCCCTGATGCGGATTTTTTCACGGAATTTGAAAGATTCGACAGGCATCTGGAAAAACTCAAACGGGCCGATGCGAAACAGGCGGTCGATTATGTTACTATTTGTTCGCCAAATTACCTGCACGACGCTCATGTAAGATTTGCTCTTAGAATAGGAGCAAACGCGATATGCGAAAAGCCGCTGGTTTTAAATCCCTGGAATATTGATGCTCTTGAAGAGATAGAAAAAGAGAGCAAAGGAAAGATAAGCACGATTTTACAGCTTCGGCTTCATCCAGCGATAATCGAGCTGAAGAAAAAAATAGATTCCGGCGACAAAAACAAGATTTACGATATAGACCTTACTTATATTACATCGCGGGGACACTGGTATCCGGTTTCCTGGAAAGGCGACATTGAAAAGTCCGGCGGAATCGCTACAAACATCGGCATACACTTTTTCGATATGCTTGCGTGGATTTTCGGCGGCGTTAAGAAAAATACTGTTCATATTTGTCAGCCGAAAAGAGCCGCAGGCTTCCTTGAACTTCAAAAGGCTCGTATTCGCTGGTTTTTATCTCTCGAAAGAGGCGATTTGCCTGTTAAGCCGCAACCCGGCAAGCCGATGACTTACCGGTCAATAACCATCGATGGCCAGGAAGTGGAATTTTCCGAGGGTTTCGGCGATTTGCATACGGAAAGTTATAAAAAAATTCTTGCAGGGGAAGGATTCAGCACAAGAGATGTAATAACTTCGGTAAAGATAGCCTCTGATATTCGAAATGCCGAACCTATCGGTCTTAAAGGCGAGTATCATCCGATTTTAAAAAAGATTAAATTTTAAAGACAAATAATGGCAAAAGAATATTTTGTTCACTCAAGCAGTTTTGTCGATGATGGCGCACAAATCGGCAGAGGCACAAAGATATGGCACTTCGGCCATATAATGAAATGTAAAATCGGCGAAAACTGCATCTTCGGTCAAAACGCACACGTTGCCAACGATGTTGTCATCGGCAGTAACGTTAAGGTTCAGAATAATGTTTCGATATATACCGGCACAATTATTGAAGATGATGTTTTCCTTGGCCCCAGTTGCGTGCTTACAAATGTTTTGAATCCCCGCTCACAGGTAAACCGCCACAGTGTCTATGAGAAAACAGTAATTAAAAGAGGCGCGACAATCGGAGCTAACGCGACGATAGTCTGCGGTATTGAACTTGGCAGGTATTGTTTTATTGCCGCCGGCGCTGTAGTTACCAAAGATGTTCCCGATTACGCGATGATGGCCGGCGTACCTGCAAAACAACTCGGCTGGATGAGCAGGCACGGGATAAAACTGCCGAAGCCGGACAAGGACGGCATTATGGTTTGTCCTGAAAGCGGCTATAAATACAAAGAGGTTCAAAAAGGCGTTTTAAAATGTCTCGACCTTGATGAGGACAAACCGCTGCCGGCGAATTTGTCGGTCGGCAAAACAAGTTATCGAATATTCAGAGATAAAAAGTAAATTTACGGAGATTTTGATGCAGGTTCCATTACTGGATTTAAAAGCACAGTACGCGAAAATAAAAAACGATGTATTAAAAGCGATAGGTGAAGTTCTCGATAGCCAGATTTGCATCGGCGGACCTAAAGTCGCCGAGCTTGAAAAGAAAGTAGCTGAAATAAGTCAATGCAAATATGCGGTCGGTGTATCGAGCGGCACCGATGCGCTGCTTGTGAGTCTTATGAGTCTTGGTATCGGCGGCGGCGATGAAGTTATTACAACGCCTTTTACGTTTTTTGCCACGGCAGGCTGCATTGCAAGAGCGGGCGCGAAACCTGTTTTTGTCGATATAGACCCCAAGACTTATAATATAAATCCGGCACTAATCGAAAAGGCAATAACCAAAAAGACGAAGGCGATTCTGCCGGTTCATCTTTACGGGCAAATGGCGGATATGGACCCGATTATGGATATTGCCAAACGACACAATCTTTTTGTTATTGAAGATGCGGCTCAATCCATCAGCAGTACTTACAAAGGTAAAAAAGCCGGCAGTATCGGCACGTGCGGCTGTTTTAGTTTTTTTCCGAGTAAAAATTTGGGCGGTATCGGCGACGGCGGAATGGTTGTTACGAATGATGAAAAACTCTATCATATGATTTATATAATGCGTAATCACGGCAGTGAGCCGAAGTATTATCATAAATATATCGGCGGCAATTTCAGGCTTGACCCGATACAGGCGGTTGCACTTTTAGTTAAACTGCCGTATTTGGATGATTGGTCTGAGGCGAGGAGAAAAAATGCGGAGTATTACAATAAGAAATTTGCCGGTTCTGCCGTTAAGATTCCTTTCATCAGCAAGGATTGTATTACGATTTACAATCAATATGTAATAAGAGTTCCCAATAGGGATAAGATGATTGAGCATCTGAAAAAGCAGAATATTGGATGTGAAATTTATTATCCTGTTCCGATGCATTTACAGGAATGTTTCGCTTATCTTGGATGTAAACAGGGAAATTTTCCTGAAGCTGAAAAAGCGGCAAATGGGGTTTTGGCGCTGCCGATATATCCGGAACTGACGGATGATATGAAAGATTTTGTCGTCAAAACTGTTCTTGAAACGTTGCAATAATCCTTATAGAAAAACAGATTTTAAGAAATGAGGCAAGTGTGATTAAGATCATTTGCGTATG
>Ga0315287_10000182_pt1 | contig 54375 bp, 47 predicted proteins | sample YL17G11_0_MG_FD_205037 | JGI IMG/M metagenome (GOLD analysis project Ga0315287, IMG submission 205037) | Sediment microbial communities from Yellowstone Lake, YNP, Wyoming, USA - YL17G11_0 | ecosystem: Environmental > Aquatic > Freshwater > Lake > Sediment | place: USA: Wyoming | collected...
GCGGTCCTTGCCCTGAGTCGTGCCCAGACGACCGTCACGTTGGAGTTGCGGCCGCGAGTCGCGCTGTTCCTGGGCTACGCGCAGCTTGGCCGGCTCGCCGCGATGGACCAGCTGGCCGAACAGGGCCGCGCGTGCGAGCCGGCGATGCGGCTGGACTCGCTGCTGAACCAGGCGGCCGAGAACCTGCGGGCCGGCGCCGCGCTGGACAGCGCCCGCGTCGCCCCGATCCTCGACCGGACCATCCCGCAGTACCGTGTGCGCTCGGCGGCGATGGTGAGCCAGTACTGCAGAGGCCGGCGGCCGTAGCGCCCGGAACCACCCCCAGAACGCCCGACGGCGCCGGGACTGGATCCCGGCGCCGTCGTCACTTCGGGGCCGCGCTGCCGCCCACGCACCCGCGCTAGCGGACGCCGCCCCCTGCCGAAGACCCGTCGCTGCCGGAGACGTCGCGGCAGATGTGGCAGACGCGCTGGATGGCGTCGAAACCGAGGAGCCGGACGCGCGGCGTCAGGTAGTCCTCGCGCACCGGCTCATCCTTCAAGAGCGCCGTGCTGAGGTACTTCTTGTTGTCGTCGGAGAAGACCGTCGCCACGACGGCGTCGCGGCCCATCGCGTTCTGGACCATCAGCGCGGCGAGGAAGTTCGCGCCGGAGCTGATGCCCACCCCGAGCCCCAGCGTCACCGCCAGCTGCTGCGCCATCAGGATCGCGTCGCCGTCCGGCACCGCCACGATCTCGTCCAGCTCCGCCAGGTTGACGATCTCCGGGATGAACTCGTCCGAAATGCCCTGGATCCGGTGCCTGCCCACCTTGTGGCCCGTGCTCATCGTCGGGGACTCGACGGGCTCCATCGGGTGGACCCGCACCCCCGGATGCTCGCGGCGCAGGAAGCGTCCGACGCCCATCACCGTCCCGCCCGTCCCCACGCCGGCCACGAAGGCGTCCGGCCGCAGGCCGCTGAAGCGCAGCTGCCACCCGATCTCGGGTCCGGTGGTGGTCTCATGGGCGCGGACGTTCGCCGCGTTGGAGAACTGGTGTGGGAGGAAGACGTGCGGCTCGCGCGCCGCCAGCTCGTCCGCCAACCGGATGCTCCCGAGGAACCCGCCCTGCTCCGCGCTGACCAGGACGATCGTCGCGCCGTAGCTGCGGACCAGATCCATCCGCTCCCGGCTCATCCAGTCGGGCATGAAGATCGTGACGGGATGGCCCAGCGCCCGACCCAGGGCCGCGAACGCGATGCCGGTGTTCCCGCTCGTCGCCTCGGCGATGGTATCGCCGGGCCGGATGGACCCCTCGGCGTACGCGCTCTCGAGCACGTGGAGCGCCATCCGGTCCTTGATGCTCCCCGTCATGTTGAGCTGCTCGGACTTGGCGTAGAGCGTGCGCGGCTGGCCGTCGAAAGCGAAGCGGATGGCGAGCAGCGGCGTGTTGCCGATGGCGGAGCGGAGCCCCTTGAGGACGCGGGCGGTATCGCGATCGAGCGAGGGAATCGTGGTCACGGGTTCCCAGTCAAGGAGGCCGGGGAGAAAGCTACAGCCGCCGCCCGCGCGGGGGCGGGGGGGCCGTGCCCTCGAGCCCGCCTACGGGCAGCCGTCCACCTCGTCGAGCCGGGTGAGCTGCCACAGCTCCTCGAGCGCCTCGTCCCGCGTCTTGCCCGTGACCTGCTCGATGTGCCCCTCCCGCCGCGCCTCGGCGAACCAGGTCAGCCCCCAGCGCACGCGCCACCCGGCGTTCTCGAGCTTGCGCTCCATCTCCTCCCACCGGTGGCTGCCCGGGTAGCGCAGACCGACGATGGTGCCGCACAACGCCTCCAGCAGCGCCACGTCGCCGGCGGTCGGCTCCACACCCTCCGGCAGCGGGACCTCGATCGCGCGCGTCGCCAATTTTGCGTGCTCCCTTCCGGCGTCGTCCCGACGCCCTACAGGCCGTAGCGCTCCACGATCTCCTGCTTCGTCTTGCCGAGGATGTCGTACTTCCTGCCCACCTTGACGAACGCCTCGATACCGCGGTCGAGGTGGTGCTTCTCGTGCGCCGCCGACAACTGGGTGCGGATGCGCGCCTGCGCCTTCGCCACGACCGGGAAGAAAAACCCGACGACGTAGATCCCCTCGGCGAACAGGTCGCGCGCGACGTCCTGCGCCAGCTTCGCGTTGTACAGCATCACCGGCACGATCGGGCTCTCGCCCCGCTTGATGTCGAAGCCCGCCTCCGTCAGCAGCCGGCGCCAGTACTGCGCGTTCCACTCCAGCTTGTCGCGGCGCTCCGTGCTCCGGGTGAGCAGCTCGATCACCTTCAGCGCCCCGGCGACAATGACGGGCGCGACCGTGTTGGAGAACAGATACGGCCGGGCCCGCTGGCGGCACATCTCCACCAGCTCCCGGCGCCCACTGACGCAGCCGCCCGAGGCGCCGCCCATCGCCTTGCCGAGCGTCGTGGTGATCAGGTCGATCTTCCCGACCACGCCGCAGTGCTCGTGCGTGCCGCGGCCCGTCTTCCCGATGAAGCCGGTGGCGTGCGAGTCGTCCACCAACACCATCGCGTCGTACTGCTCGGCGAGGGCCACGATCTCGTCCAGCTTGACCAGGTCGCCGTCCATCGAGAACACGCCGTCGGTGATCACCAGCCGGAACCGCTTGTCCTTGTGTTCCTGGAGCTTCTCCTCGAGATGGCCCATGTCCGAGTGCTTGAACGTGTCCGTCATCGCCTTGCACAACCGCATCCCGTCCACGATGGACGCGTGGACCAGCCGGTCCGAGATCATCACGTCCTGGTCCGTCAGCACGGCCTCGAACACGCCCGCGTTGGCGTCCATGCAGGAGGGGAACAGCAGGGTGTCCTCGGTGCCGAGGAACTCCGTCAGCCGGGCCTCGAGCTCGCGATGGATGTCCTGGGTCCCGCAGATGAACCGCACGGAGGACATCCCGTAGCCCCTGTGGTCGAGGCCCGCGTGGGCCGCCGCGACCACCTCGGGATGGCTCGACAGCCCGAGATAGTTGTTCGCGCAGAGGTTGATGACGGGTCGCAGCGGCGCTCCCGCCGGGAACTCCACCTCGATCTCGGCGGCCTGCGGGGCGTGGATGTAGCGCTCCTCCTTGAAGAGCCCCGCCTCCTTCATGCCTGCCAGTTCACGCTGGTACGACTCGCGCACCGCGGCGCTATACGCCATGACCTCCTCCTTACGTCCGATGCCTGGTGCGGCCGGAAAGCCGGCCGAGGGGGCGCGCTACGCGCGCGCCTTCCGGAAGCGCTCGACCAGCGCCGAGATGCTGGCGAGGTTGTCGAACGCCGCGGTGCTCGCGTCGGCGTCCGGGATCTGGATGTCGTACTTCCGCTCGATGAACCGCTTGAGCGACACCATCGAGAAGGAATCCACGATCCCCCCGCTGATGAGCGGCGTCGTCTCGGTGATCTCGCGGTCGTCGCCCTCCTCGAGATACTCCTTCACCACGTAGTCCCGGATGACGCGTTGCACTTCGTCCATGGGCTCACTCCTCCATCAGCGTGGAAACGTCGCCGACCGGCTCGCCCCACTCCTGGGCGCGCAGCACGCGACGCACGATCTTGCCGCTGCGGGTCTTCGGCAGCGACGCGACGAACTCGATCTCCTGCGGCATCGCGAGGGGCGAGAGCCGGCGGCGGATGGTGTTCATGATCTCCAGCTCGAGGTCCGGGCTCGGCGCGAACCCCGCCTTGAGGGTCACGAAGGCCTTCACCACCTCCATGTTGATCGCGTCCGGCTTGGAGACGGCCGCCGACTCCGCCACGGCGGGGTGCTCCAACAGCGCGGACTCGATCTCGAACGGACCGACGAGATGGCCGCCGGTGTTGATCACGTCGTCGTCGCGGCCGACGAACCAGAAGTACCCGTCCCGGTCGATGCTCGACCGGTCGCCGCAGAGGTACCAGCCGTTCCGGAACTTGCTCTCGTACGCCGCGGGGTTGTTCCAGTAGCGGCGCATCATCGAGGGCCAGCCAGGCTTGAGGGCGATGAGGCCCACACGCCCGAAGTCCGCGTACGGCTCGAACGTCTTCGGATCCACCACCGTCGCGGTGATGCCCGGGAACGGCCGGCCCATCGAGCCCGGCTTCACCGGCATGCCGGGGAAGTTGGTGATCACGATGCAACCCGTCTCGGTCTGCCAGAAGGTGTCGTGGAACGGCATTCCGAACGTCTGCTGCGACCAGATCACCGCTTCCGCGTTGAGCGGCTCTCCCACGCTGCACAGATGCCGCAGCGACGAGAGGTCGGACCGGTGCGCCAGGTCCGCGCCCTCGCGCATCAGCAGGCGGATCGCCGTCGGCGCCGAGTACCACACCGTCACCCGGTACTTCTCGATGAACCGGTACCAGCGCTCGGCGTTGAACCCCGAGTCGAGGACCACCTGGGTCACGCCGTTCGCCCACGGGCCGATGATGCCGTACGACGTGCCGGTCACCCAGCCGGGATCGGCGTTGCACCAGTAGACGTCGTCCGGCCGGAGGCCGAGGACCCACTTGGCCGTCAGGTACTGCGAAATCAGCGAGTAGTGGACGTGCTGGGCGCCCTTGGGCTGGCCCGTCGTCCCCGAGGTGTAGTGCAGCACCGATGGAGTCTCGGCCGTGGACGGGTACGCGTCGAAGGACTCCACCCGCGGGAGCGCGTCGAGGGCGAGCGGGACCTCGCGCGCCTGCAGCGGCGCCTGCCCCGCGTCCACGACGATGATGTGGCGCAGGTCGGGCAGTTGCTCGAGGATCTTGCGGACCTTGCCCACATGCTTCTTCTGCGTGAGGATGGCGGCGGTCCCCGCGTTCGCCAGCCGCGTGTGGAGCGACTCCGGGCCGAACGCCGAGAAGAGCGGCTGCGCGACTCCGCCCATCTTGAGGATGCCGAGGAAGCCGATGTAGAGCTCCGGCACCCGATCCATGAAGAGGCAGATCCGCTCGCCCGGCGCGAGTCCGAGGCCGCGGAGGTAGTCCGCGATGGTGTTCGAAAGGACGCGCAGGTCGTCGAAGGTGTACGTCCGCTCGGCGCCGCTGAAGTCCTCCCACAGGAGCGCCGGAGTCCCGGCGCGGCCCTGAGCGCAGATCCGGTCGGTGCAATACCAGCCGATGTTGATCGGGTCGCCCTCGCGGTAACCCAGTTCGCGCTCGGCGAGGGACCAGTCGAACCCGGCCAGACGATCCTCGTAGCTCATCACTGTGCTGCTAGTCACGACGTTCCTCCGGGCGCGCCTCGCTCGACTCGAGGACGACGGTAGCGACGGCCCACTCACGAGTGTGGGAGAGAGAGAGGAAGATCCGATCGGCGCGCACCGAGGATGCGGCATCCCTGAACGCGCCGTGAAGCACGAGCCGGCTCCGTCCGGAGGGGTCGTTCCGGACCTCCGCGTCACGCCACGAGACGCCCGCGGGCTGCCCGTCCCCCAGCGCCTTGTAGGCCGCTTCCTTCGCGGCGAAACGCGCCGCGTAGTGCGGCGCCGGCGAACGCTTCCCCTCGCAGTACGCGATCTCCTCGGGAGTGAACAGCGACTCCCGGAGACCGAGGCCATCCTTCGAGAGTTCGCGCGCCATGCGCCGCACCGAAAAGACGTCGACGCCGATGCCGACAACCATGCGGAGATACCTCGTCCAGCGGGCAGTAGCGACAGGCGGACAGACGACACCTCGACCTGCGGCACGAGCATACCGCGACTTCGGTGCCTGACATCCGTGCGGCCGGGTGTGCTATTTTACACGACCTCGAGGCAGAGCGCCATCGGGCGCCCCCGAGACACCACTCGAGATGCCAAGGAGACCCCGCGATGATCAAGAAGCCCGTGCTGGCAGCGTTGAACGAGCAGATCAATGCCGAACTCCACTCCGCCTACGTGTACCTCGGCATGAGCGCGTGGTGCGAAGGGAAGAACCTGCCCGGCTTCGCCGGCTGGATGCGCAAGCAGTTCGAGGAGGAGCAGGCCCACGCGCTGAAGATCTACGACTACGTCCTCGACCAGGGCGGCGAGGTGGTCCTGAAGCCCATCGCCGGCGTGCCGGCGGCCTACAAGAGCCTCCAGGACGTCTGGGAGAAGACCCTGAAGCACGAGCAGCACGTGACGGCTCTCATCCACAAGCTCTATGCGCTGGCGCAGAAGGAGCAGGACTTCGCCACGCAGGCGCTGCTGCTGTGGTACGTCACGGAGCAGGTGGAGGAGGAGAAGCACGCGAGCACCATCCTCGAGCAGGTGAAGATGGTCGGCACCAACAGCTCGGCGGTGTTCTTCATTGACCGGCACGTGGGGAAGAGCCGGGAGTAGATAGGGGCCAGGGGCCAGGGGCCAGGGGCCAGGGGACGGGGGACAGAAGCCAGAAGACATCGGGGCGAGGGCCCCGGCCCGAGGCGCCGCCGCGTACGCCGCGGCGGGGCCTCGTGTCTCGGGGACACCCGCCGTCCCGAATCCTCCCAACCCTCCGCCCCGTAGGGACATCCAATACAGTGGGGGCCCCCGTGCGGGTCCCCTCCTCCTGGAACGCCACGCGAACACGGACGAAGACCAGACGCGCCTGCCCACGATCACGCTCGCCGCCGCACTGCTCCTTCCGCAGACGGCGAGAGCCCAAGACAGCAGCAGCTCGGGGCACCTCACGCCCCCCAGGCTCGCCAGCGCGATGCCGCGCAGCAGCGCCATCGTGCTGGACGGGCGGCTGGACGAGGCAGGCTGGCAGACCGTGCCCGCGGTCGCGGACTTCACGCAAACGCAGCCGCGGGAGGGCGAGCCCGCGACCCAGCGCACCGAGGTCCGCATCGTGTTCGACGACGACGCGCTGTACATCGGCGCGCGGATGTTCGAAACCGAGGGCGCCGCAGGCATTCGAACGCGCCTCACGCGCCGAGACCAGGGCCAGAACGACGCCGACTACATCCAGATCATCTTCGACACCTTCCACGACCACCTCGGCCAAGTGTCGTTCTCCGTGACGCCCTCGGGGGTGAAGGGCGACGCGTACGGGCCGAACGGCGCCAACCTCGACGTCTCCTGGGACGCGGTGTGGGACGTGGCGACGCGCATCGATTCGCTCGGCTGGACGGCGGAATTGCGCATCCCGTTCGCCCAGCTCCGCTTCCCGCGCGACTCCGTCCAGACGTGGGGCCTGCAGGTGTGGCGGCAGGAGACGCGGCTCAACGAGCTGTCGAGCTGGTCGTTCTGGCGCCTCAATGAGGTCGGCGGACCGCCGCGCTTCGGCCACCTCGAGGGGCTGCACATCGCGCGCGGGCCGGGCAAGGCCGAGATCCTGCCGTACGTGGTGGGCCGCTCGACGAACGATCCGTCGGTCGCGGCGGCCGATCCCTTCCGCCGCTCGCGCGAGTACGACGCGCGGATGGGCGCCGACTTCAAGTACCTGCTGGCGTCGAACCTCACGCTGAGCGGCACCGTCAACCCCGACTTCGGCCAGGTCGAGGTGGACCCGGCCGTCGTGAACCTCTCTGCGTTCGAGACCTACTTCCCGGAACGGCGGCCCTTCTTCATCGAGGGCGGGGGCCTGTTCTCGTTCGGGGGGTTGAATTGCTTCTTCTGCAGCGGCGTCTCCAATCCCAACCTCTTCTATCCGCGCCGCATCGGACGGGCGCCCCAGGGAGCGGGCAGCGCGTACGGAGCGGCCAGCCAGGACGGTTTCGCGGACATCCCCGACAACACCCGGATCCTCGGCGCGGCGAAAGTGACGGGCAGCGTCGCCCCCGGATGGACGCTGGCGACGCTCGACGCCGTGACGGCACGTGAGAACGCGACCGTGCAGACTGGGACCGGAGAGCGCCTCGGCGTCGAGGTCGAACCGTTCACGAACTACTTCGTGGGGCGCCTCTCGCGCGACATCGGAGGCGGGGGCTTCGTGCGTGGGATGGTGACCTCCGTGGTGCGCGACCTGCGCGACTCCACGCTCCGGACGCAAGTGAACAGTCACGCGGAGGCGGCGGGGGTCGAGACGAACCTCTGGTGGGGCCGGCGCACCTACCGTTTCATGGGCTATCTGGACTACACGCAGATCGCCGGCGACTCGCAGGCCATCCTGCGCGTCCAGCGCTCCAGCGCCCGGTACTTCCAGCGGCCCGACCGCGACCGGCACGGGAGCGGGATCTTCACCGACGGCTTCGACCCATCGCTGACCGCGATGCGCGGCTACGCCGCCTATGGGCGCGTGTCCAAGGAGGGCGGCAACTGGCTGTGGGAGCTATCGTCGATGGTCAAGAGCCCCGGGTTCGAGGCGAACGACGTCGCCTTCAACTCCCAGGCGGACCGCATCTGGATGAACGGCAACGTGCTCCGGCAGTTCACCCGGCCCAACCGGTTCGCCCGCCAGATGGTCTTCATCGTCGGCGGACAGCAGGCGTACAACTTCGACGGCGACCTCGTGGATAGGCAGGTCCAGGCCTTCGCCCAGTTCACGTTCCACAACTACTGGGAAGTAGCCGGCTTCGTCATGCTCAACCCCCCGCGGGTGGACGACCAGGCAACCCGGGGAGGGCCGGTAGTGGGGCGCGCGGGAGGGTTCAACTCCTTCCTCCAGATCAGCACCGACAGCCGCAAGCCCATCGCGCTGAGTTCGCAGCCGGTGTTCGGGTGCCGCGACGGCGTCTGCTGGGCATCCGCGAACCTCAGCGCAACGGTGCGACCCGCGTCGAACCTCTCCCTCAGCGTCGGGCCGGCGTACTCCGACGACCGGACCGGGTCGTGGTGGGTGACATCGGTCGCCGACCCGACGGCCACCGCGATGTTCGGCCGGCGGTACGTCTTCGGCCAGCTGCGGCAGCGCTACTTCTCGATGGACACGCGGCTCAACGTCACCGTCTCGCCGACGTTGACCCTCGAGCTGTTCCTCCAGCCGCTCATCGTGAGCGCGAGTTACACGAAGCTCCACGAGTACGACCGGCCGCGCTCGCTGGAGCGGACCACCTACGGCGTGAACGGCGGGACAATCTCCGCGACGGCCACCGGCTACACGATCGACCCCGACGGCACGGGCCCCGCGGCCCCGTTCGGCATCGGCAACCCGGACTTCAACTACCGCTCGCTGCGCGGCAACGCGGTCGTGCGGTGGGAGTTCCGGCCCGGCTCAACGCTCTTCCTCGTCTGGACGCAGTCGCGCGAGGACATGGCGTCCGTGGGCGACTTCGAGATGCGCCGCGACCTGCGCGGTCTCGTCGGCACCAGGCCGACGAATATCTTCCTGGTGAAGATGAGTTATTGGTTAGGATTGTAGACGGAAGCCGCTCCTACCGCCCCGCGTCCGCCTCCGCTTCCGTCCGGAAGAGCCGGCCGGTGAGCAGTTCCTGCACGATCCGGTCGGCGTCGTACACCACGTCGAGCGCCGCCTGTATTGCCCGCGCGTCCACCATCACGTTGCGGCCGCGCTCCGGCAGGTAGATGTAGTCGCGCACCAGGCCGTTGATGTTGCGGTCGAAGTTGAGCCCCACGAGCCGCAGGTCCTTCGTCACCGCCGGCGAGCCGGAGTTGCCGCCGTAACTGTCGGCGGTGGAGACGAAGTTGAGCGGTGTGCCGAGGTCGAGCCCCGCGGGGGGCGTGCGCCAGCGGTAGGGCATGTCCCAGTCGGTGCCGACGCCGTGGCTCCGGAACCGGTCGTACATCCCGAAGAAGGTCGTGATGGGCGGGGCGAGCGTGCCGTTGTACTCGTAGCCCTGCACCACGCCGTCGGCGATGCGCGGCGAGAAGCTGCCGTCCGGCGGCACCGCGCTCCCGAACACCGCGAACCGCGCGCGGCCGAGGTCCGCGGCCAACTCCGATTCCGCGGCGCCGATCCGCGCCGTCTCCCGTTCCGCCTCGAGGATCGTGGGCATCCAGCCGGCGACGAGCCGCATCGCCGGGTCGTCCGCCAGCTCTCCCGCGGCGGCGCGCCGCACGCCGGCGGTGTCCGTGAGCGTCGTGGCGGCGAGGAGCGCCTCCGCGGCCTCCGCTGGGGTGCGGCCGCCGAGCGCCGCACGGGTAAAGGCGTGGTTCGGCCCGTAGGCCCGGCCGACGTCCTCGAGGGCGAGGGCGAGGAACCTCTGCTCCAGCGCGCGCGGCCGGGCCGCCACGCGCATCAGACGCTGGCGGAAGGCGGCGACGGAGTCCGCCGGCCCGTTCTGTACGCGGTAGACCCAGTAGGCCAGCTGCAGCGTGGCGCTCCCGGCGCTCGCGTTGACCAGCTGCGAGAACGCGGCGGCTGGCGTGGCGTAGCGCCGGCGCTGGCGCTGCAGGTCCGTCATCCGGTCGAAGAGGTTGCCGTAGCGCGAGCGGAGATCGGAGCGGGCGCGGATGGAGTCCTGGAGGTTGTGCTCGATGTCCCGGCGGCGCGCCATGATGACCGCGTCGTTGAGCCCCTCGAGGCGCCCGCCGATCGGCTTCCATGAGTTCGACAGACCGAGGATCTGGACGAGGAGGTTCCGGCGATAGTCCTCGTCGCGGATCTGCTCGCGGAAGGCCCGCAGCGCCGCGATGCGCGAGCCGAGGAACCGCCCCTGGATCGGCAGGGTCACGTCGCGCTGGTATTCCAGCTGGCTCATCGTCGTGAGGCGCCGCGTCGCGCCCGGATTGCCGATCACGAACACCACGTCCCCCGGCCGGACGCCGTCGCTGCCCCAGGTGAAGTACGCCGGCGTGCGCGCGGGCTGACCGTCGGGCCCGTAGGCGCGGAGCACCGCGAAGTCGAGGTCGTAGCGCGGGTAAGTGAAGTTGTCCCAGTCACCGCCGAAGTTGGCCATGGCCAGCTCCGCCGCGACGACCAGCCGGATGTCGGTGTAGCGGCGGAACACGTAGGCCGAGGTGCGGGCGCCGTTGTAGAGCGGCACTATCTGCACCCAGAGCGAGTCCCCCGGCTGCAGGTACTGCTGCCGGAGCCGCGCCTGGATGGCGGTGGACGCGTCACGCCGCACCTGGGCGCGGGCCGCGTCGCCCTGCGCCGCGGCCACCGCGGCGTCCATCTCCGCCGTGACGTCCAGGGCGGCGAGGAGCTGGTCGGCGTAGTAGCCGGGGATCCGCCGCTCCTCGTCCAGCGTGCGCGCGACGAAGCCGCTGTCGAGCAGCGTCTCGCCGCGGCGGCTCAGCTGGTTGACGGTGCCGCGGACGCAGTGGTGGTTGGTGACGATGAGACCATTGGGGGAGACGAAGCCTGCCGAGCAGCCGGGGATGCGCAGGGCGGCGAGCCGCGCCCGCGCGAACCACGCGGAGTCGGCCGTGAAGCCGTACGTCTCGCTGAAGTACTGTGCCGGGGCGTACTCGAACGTCCACATCTTGCCGAGGTCGAAGACGCCCGCGCGGACGGTGTCGGGGTTGACCTGGGCGTTGGCCCGTGCGGGCACAGCGGCGAGGAGCGCGATGGCGATGGCCGCGGCGAGGCGTGGGAGCGCGCCCTCACGCCGGGCGGGGGTGCTTCGAGGAGCGGACGCTGCAGTCATCATGGTATCCTCTGGAACGGTGAGGCGGACCCCGCCGCGGTCCCCCGCGGCGGGGCCGATACCGCGGCGTCCGCCGGCGTGCGTCAGGGCGTCGCGGTCCGGATCGCCAACTGGTACGTCCCGCTCCGCGCGCCCGAGCCGAAGGTCGTCGCCACGAGCCGGTAGCGCGCCCCCGCCACGACGGGGGTCGTGAGCCGGGCGTTGCGGTCCTCACCGCTGTCGTCGTCCGTCGCGACCTGGGTGCCGAGCGAGTCGCGCAGGATGAGATACCCGTCGAACTGCGTGGACATGAGGTCGAAGACGACCGAGCCGGCCACGGTCGGGCGGAAGTCGAAGTAGTCGGCGTAGCCGTTGTTCGTCGTCGTGCTGTCGCCCACCTCGAGCACACCCTGCTGTGCCGCGCCGACGGCGATGGTGCCGATGGCGCCCGGGGCGGCGAACTCGCCCGGCACGTCGATCAACGCGATACGATAGGCACCGAGCGCCTTTTCGCGCCCGTAGCTCGTCGCGACCGCGGTGTAGCGGCCCAGGGTGGGCACCCGGATGGTGATGGCCGCGTCGCGCCCCAGCGCGTCGTCGTTCGTCGCGAGCACGGACGCATCGGGGCCGAACAGCTTGAGGTAGCTGTCGAGGCCGTCAGCGCGCATCTCGATCCGGATGCGCTGGCCGGCGGTGAGGTCGAACGTCCAGCGGTCCTCGTAGGGTCCATCCGCCGAGACGACATCCGTGGAGTCGAGCGCGCCCTCCAGGGTCTGGCCGAGCTGCATGCTCGGGCGCTTGGCGCACGCGCAGAGGATGAGAAGAGCGGCGAATGCGGCGAACCGGCGGTGCATAGGTGCCTCCGAGAGGGGGAAGGTGGGGGATTCTAGAGTACCCCATCTGTACCCGTTCGCGGAAGAGGGCACCTTTGAACCGCGTGGCCCGCCGATCGTGTCAGACCCGGAACAGGTAGCTGAGCTTCACGAAGAAGCCGTCGCCGACGCGCCGCAGGCCCCGGAACCGGAAGGCATCGCCCTCCTCGAGGCCGCTCCCGTACCCCGCGAAGACCACCGTGCCCGGCGTCGGACGGTAGGAGAAGAGCCAGTCCACGCGGAAGTCGTTGCGGGTGCTCCGCGCCGTGGGTCGATACCCACCGACGGCCGCATCCCAATACAGTATCGGCAACCCCGTGCGCGAGTCGTCGCGGAGGGAGTCCGTCACCTCCGCGTCGTACTGCCCCACGAACCGCAGGAAGATCGAGCGGGTGAGTTGGTACTCGACCTTGAGCCGCGGCACGCGGCGCAGGCCGACGGTGCTGCCGTCGCCGGGCCGGATGTACTGCTGGTGGTTGTAGAGGACGTTGACCCGGAGCTGCTCCGACGGCCGCCACGTCACGTTCACGGTACCGATCACGATGGTCGCCGGCGCCCACTCGTAGAAGTTCTCGTCCCGCCCGACGACGAGGTTCGCGTCGGCCGAGAAGCTCTGGAACCGCGGCGTCGAGAGATTGAGCGCGAGGTCGAGGTTGTTGAGGCGGTCCTTCCCGACGAACGGGGCGATGCACGTCAGCGAGTCGGCGGGCACCACCGGAAGCCCGATGCAGCCGGACCGCAGTGCGAAGCCCGAATACAGCTCGGCGGGGTACTTGAACGACTCGAGCAGTAGCGAGGCCCCCACCTCCCAACCGCCGCGCAAGGTGAAGCCCGTGTTGAAGTGCAGCCGCGGGTCGTTGGGGATGACGCCGTCCCAGAAGCGGTCGTAGTCCCAACGACCGTCGAGGTTGACGTTCGCCGACCAGCTCTCGAGGAACGACCCGCGCGCGCCGTGGTGGGTGTAGGTGGGCTGGAGCGCGGCGTACACGATGCCGACCCGCGAGAGGAACCCGCTGGACGCACGGAAGTCCTCGTGGAGCCCGCGGAACACGGCGGTCAGTCCGAAGGTGCGTCCCGCCCGGTTCAGCATGGCCGTCCAGAACGGCGCCCACACGGTGGACCCCGTCGTGCGCGTGGCGCTCCCGCCCGCCTGGAAGACGAGTGCGTACGCTCCGCCGAACACCAGCCGGCCATCCACCGCTCCCACCCGGTTGAAGCGATCGCCCTCGACGCGGTCGGCGTAGGCGATGCCCAGAGTGCTCTGGCCCCCGATGTCACGGCGGAGGCGCAGCAGGTTGTAGAAGTGGTGGTCGTCCACGCCGGAGAGGAGCGCCAAGGACGTCCGCCCGACCTTCCCGGTCAGCTTGACGGACGCCACGGGCTCCACCAGGCGCCGCGTGTAGATGAGCTGGACCGGCGTGCGGAAGTACTCGACGCCGTCGAGGAAGAACGGCCGCTTCTCCGGGAAGTACAACGCCTCGCGGGGGTCGTACTGGATCTGCGCCACGTCGGCCTCAACCTGCGAGAAGTCGGGGTTCGCGGTCCCGTTCAGCGTGAGGTTGTTGGTGATCCCCCAGCGGACGTTGCCGCCGACCTCGGGCCGGCCGCCGGAGTAGTCCCAGCCCGCCGGCGCGTCCGCGCCGGTCACCGTGGACGTCATCTCGGGGTTGATGTCGAGCACGAGGCCGCGGCGGAGGTCGGTGAGGCCCGTGAGCGTCCCGCTCTGCGCGAGGAACGACGCGTTCGTCTGGAGCACGCGGGTCCAGGTGTGCTCGTGCCCCGTCGCCTGCACGCGCCGGATGACGTTCACGCCCCAGTCCTGCGGGTCGCGGGACTGATAGCGCAGGCTCTTGAACGGGATGCGGATCTCGACGTCATAGCCGTCAGCCGTCAGCCGTCCGCGCGACTCGTAGACGAAGTCCGGACTGAGGTCCACGGCGTACGCCCCGCCGCCGGAGGCGGACATCATGTTGACGGCGGCCTGCGCGGCGTCCTGCAGAGTGCCGTCCGCCTGCGCCCCCAGCGGGTTCGCGGCGAACAGGAAGGCGCGGCGCTGGTCGTTGAAGGTGTCGAGGAGGATCTCGACGTAGTCGTCGCCGAAGATGCGGTCGCGGTCGGCGAGGGTCGCGCGGACGCCGGCGGAGTCCTGCCAGGCCCGGATCCCGAAGTAGATCGCCGTCGGCGAGTACCAGACGAGGACGGTGGTCGAGTCGTCGGAAGGCCGGTTGTCGGTGGGGAGATATTGAGAGAACCCGCGCAGGACGGCGGCCCGGCGCCACACGGGCTCATCGAGGCGGCCATCCACCACCACCTGCGCCTCGGTGACGCGGGGGATGGGAACCGCACGGGCCGGGACGGAGTCGGCGAACGCCTGCGACACGAGGATCGGGCCGAGCAGAGAGAGCAACATCGGTCAGGTCCACCACTTGGGAGGCTGAACGGAGGCGGGCGTCATCGTCCCGCGGGATGCTGGGCCACGGGGCCTCAACGAAGCCGGTCACCGCGCCGTACCACTGTCAAACACTACTCTCTTGGAGGAGCACCATGAAGGTCCGCTTCGCAGCACTCGCCGCCGCGCTCGCGCTGGCGGTGGTAGCGTCCCCCGCACTCGCGCAGGGCCCGGGTGGGCCAGGCGGCGGGGCCGGCCGCCGGATGGCGGCACTGATGAACGGCATCACGCTGACCGCGCCGCAGCAGGTCCGCGTGGATTCCATCGTCGCCAGCTTCCGCGCTCAGATGCCGGCCTTCACCCCCGGTCAGGCGCCGGATTCGACCGCGATGCAGTTGCGCCGGGTACTCTCGGCACGGCAGGACAGCACGGTCCGCGCGGTGCTGACGCCGGAGCAGCAGGCGATCTTCGACCGGAACGTGCAGCAGATGCCGCAACGCATGCCCCCGCGGCCGCCCGGACAGTAGCCGCCGGCTGACGCGCGCCGGCGCTCCAACGCCGGCGCCGCGCTGGTAGGACGCGAAGGCCCCGCGGGACGTCTCGCGGGGCTTTCGTCGTCGGGGTGTTCCCGGAGTCAGGCCGGTCCCCCACCGCCCCCCGAAGCCAACTCGAAGCGCTCCTCGATGAGGCCGAGGCAGAGCCCGGCCAGTTCGAGCGCCATCCTCTCCTTCTTGCGGCGCTCGACGCCGCCCGGCGGCGGCAGCGGTATATCGCAGCGGACGGGCGCGATGCACCAGCGCCCCATGTCGAGGCGGCACGCGAGCCACCGGCTCGCGGGCGGGATCGGCACCTTCCAGTGCCGCAGCGCGTCGTTGATCTCGGCCGCGGCGCTGGAGGGCAGCGGGCGATCGTGGTCGACGTAGATCGGCACGACCGAATCGACCGTCGCCTCCCACAACCCCACTAGGCGTCCTTGCAGGGCCTGCCCCGCGCGTCGCAGAACCTCCTCGTGCCAGAAGTCCAGGGTCTGCGGCCGCTCGCCTTGCTCGCTCATGCCTTCCTCCGAGGCGGCATGGGGCATCGCCCCCGTCCCGCGTCCCCTCTTACCTCTTACCTCTCACCCTCTCACCTTCACGGCAGTTCCCTGACCAAGATGTTCCGGAACTCGACCGGGCTCCGGTCGTCGTGGTTCTGCAGGCCGATGTACCCGCGCGGCGCGAAGTCGCGCACCTTGCCGCGCGGCTCGGCGTCCCAGTCGATCACCTTCTTGTCGTTCAATACGACGGTGATGTGGGAGCCGCGGAAGGTGATCGCGAAGTGGCTCCACTCGCCCGGCGCGCGCGACGCGGAATCGCTCGGCGCCTCGGCGTCGTAGACCGCGCCGGTCCGGTGGATCCCCTCACCGCCGGCGTCGCTGATCTGGATCTCGAAGCTGTGGTAGATGTACTCGTCGCTGGTCGGCTCCCCCGGCACGCGCAGGAAGACGCCCGAGTTCGTGGCCGAGTCGGCGCAGCGGAAGTCCAGCTCGAGGGTGAAGTCGCCGTACTCCTTCGCCGCGTACCAGAGCAGGCCCATCCCGCCGTACGACTTCAGGACACCGGCGGTCGAGTCGAGAGTGAAGCCTCCCGGACCCTGATGGCGCCAGCCATCGAGGACGTACCGGTTGTTCCGCATCGTGAGCAGCCGCTCGACCGCGCCGGCCTGCCCGTCGCCCGCCCCGGCCTGGAGCACGAGATACCCTCCGATGGCTATCGCCACGACCACCACGAAGACGACGACCCACGTCCGACTCATACGGCCTCCCTCGGATGCACCGCCGCCGTACCCTCGGCGGCGCGACGACGCGCGTGTCCGCTATCCGGTCTTGCCGGGGTTCCACTTGCCCTTCGCCACCGCGGGCACGAACTCCTCCAGCCCCGGCGGCGGGAATGCGATGGTCCGCTCCTGCTCCGCGCTCATGTACGCCGTCATCAGCAACTCGGCGACGCCCAGGCCGTCGTCGAAGTTCTCCGCGGGCCGCTGCCCCGCGAGGAACGACCGCACCATGTGCCGGTCCTCGGCGACGTAGCCGTACTCCGCCTCCTCGTCGCTCACGACAGGCATCAGCCCCATCTCGGCGTTCTGCTTCTCCACGAGGTCCTCGCCCGACGCCCCCGTCACGCGCCGGCTGAAGAAGACCTTCGGCCCAGCGTCGAGGGAGTTCACGGCCATCGAGTACTCCGGGCCGAGCAGTTCCATCGAGAGCCGGAGTCCGGCGCCGACGTAGCACCACGACGTCGTCGCCTCGACGATGCGCTCGCCGCCGTCGGCGGCGCGGAAGGTGACGAGCGCGCGGGCGAAATCCTCGGACGGGCGATTCGCGTAGTCGAGCGAGCCGCCGCTCGATTCGGCGAGCTGCCCGGCGTACTTCGGCTGCTGCCATTTGAGGCACGACGTGTGCGCCGTCACCTTCACCGGCGTCAGCGCGCCGCGCTCCGCGCCAGGGGGCGTCAGCAGGAAGCGCGCCACCTCCACGGAGTGGCACATCATGTCGTTGAGAACCCCGCCGCCTTGGAGCGATCCCTCCCAGAACCAGGGCCGATGCGGCCCGCTGTGCTCCTCCGCGGCCCGCGCCAGATACGGCGGGCCGGTGAGCGCCGCGCCGCGCGACCAGACGATCTCCTTGGCGCGCGTCACGGCCGGAGCGAAGAGCTGGTTCTCGAGGTAGCCGTCCAGCAGGTTGGCCCCCCGCGCCAGGTCGCGCATCCTCCGCGCCTCGGCGACGTTGCGGCCGAGGGGCTTCTCGCAGCAGACGCCCGCCAGCCGGGCCTTGCCCGCCCCGAGGGTGGCGGCGATTTCCTCCATCACCGCGATGCGCGTGAAGTTCGGCGCGCAGATCCACACCGCGTCTACGAGCGGGTCGTCCACCATCTCGGTGATGGAGCCGACCACGCGCGCGGCGCCGACGCCGAGGTGCCGGGCGAGCGCCGCGGCCTCCTCGGCCGACTTTCGATCCGGGTCGAAGACGGCGAGGATGTCGGCGTCCCGCACGCCGGTCCACGCGCGGATGTGGAACCGGCCGTTGAAACCGGCGCCCACGATCCCCACGCCGAGCCGCCCGGTGGTCATGCCGCCTCCGCCGCGGGGGCCTTGCCCCGGAAGAAGAGCAGGAACGCCGCCGCGCAGAGCACCGTGAGCGCGCACGGCACGAGGAAGACGTAGGTCCAGTGCGTCTCGCCGTCCACCGTGAACACGTCGCGGATCGTGCCCGCGAAGATGCTCCCCAGGAACCGCCCCAGCCCCAGCGCCACGATGGCGATCATGCTCTGCGCCGAGGCGCGGATGTCGGCCGGCGCCACCTTGTCCACGTAGATGAACGCCGCGACGAAGAAGAACACGTAGCAGAAACCGTGCAGCGCCAGCGAGGCGATCACCAGCCACGCCGGAGCGCCAACGGCGAACACGACGTATCTGAGCGGCCAGGCGATGACGCCGATGGCCAGGGTCCGGCGCATCCCGTACCGCTTCATCGCGTACGGGAGGAAGAACGCCATCACGAAGATCTCGGCGAGCTGCGCGATCGTCATCACGGCCGGGACGTTCGTGCCCGAGACCCCGATCGCGGGCGACTGGAGGAACGGCGCCGTGAGGATGTAGTAGAACTCGAGCTCCGTCGCGACGACGAAGGTGATCGCCACGAAGACCAGGAAGTCCCGGTCGCGGAGCATCTTCAGCGACTCCAGGAACGCCCAGGGCCGCACCCCCTCCTTCCGCGGGGGCGTGTGCGGCAGCGTGAACGACTGGAGCCCCATGACGATCGAGAGAACGCCGGCCAGCAGCAGCGTGTCGCCCGCCACGGCTGGCAGCGCACCGCCGGTCGCGAGCCGGCGCCAGCCCGTGAGCGCCAGTCCCGCCGCGATCCAGCCCAGCGTCCCCCAGACGCGGATGCGCCCGAACTCCGCCGCGGAGTCCTTGAGGTTGATCATCGCGATGGAGTTGGTGAGCGCGAGGGTCGGCGCGTAGAGGAGGCAGTAGACGAGCATCAGCGCCGCCATCGCCGCGAAGTCGGTCATGCGCGCGACGACGAGCAGCAGCGCGCCCCCGGTCAGCGCCAGGAAGCCGATGACCCGCTCCGTCGCGAACCACCGGTCCGCCACCTGGCCGCCCACGAACGGCGAGAGGATCGTCGCCAGCGGGAGGAGAGCGTAGATCCAGCTCGCCTGTACGCCGCTGAAGCCGAGGTCGTTGATCAGGTACGACGACAGCACCGGGGCCCAGGCGCCCCAGATGGCGTACTGGAGGAACATCATCGCGCCCAGCCGGGTCTTCGCGCTCACGTCACCTCCTCTAGACGATCCGCCGCCGGACCGGGTCCCAGGTGACCTTCCGGCCCTCGAGGTACGACCGCGTCGCCATGTGGCACGTCGTCGCCTCCTCGAAGGCGCGGTCGATGTTGCAGCTCGTCTGCCCCCCGTTCCGGATGACGTTCAGCCACTCCTGGATGAGGAGGTGGTAGGACGACATCCGCCGCCCGCCGCGGTAGGTGAAGAGGAGGCCGCGGCTCGCGAAGTACTGCATCGTCGCCGAGGTCACGGCGTCGATCCCCTTGAACCCCGGCCGGTACGTGAACATCGGCTGCGACGTGTCAATGACGCCCTGCTGGATCTTTCGCTGGTACCGCGTGGACTCGCCGTCCGCCGTGACGCTCAGCGTGCCGCCCACCTTCATCGTCGCATCGTGGCCCATGAAGTTGAGGCCGCGGTCCAGCCCGTTCGCCAGGGTGGCGCTGTAGACGAAGGTCAGGCCCCGGTCGGGGTACTCGAACGCGGCCTGGAAGACGTCGGGCACGTCGCGGCCGTCGCGGAAGTAGTAGACGCCGCCGGTCGCCACGCACGAATGGGGGATGCCGAGCTGGAGGATCTGGTTCACGGCGTCGTACTCGTGCGACAGCAGGTCGCCGGCGAGCCCGGTGCCGTAGTCGTACCAGCAGCGCCAGCGGAAGAAGCGCTCGAGGCTGAAGGGCACCTTGTGCGGCGCCGGCTCCTCGAACTGGGCCCAGTCGATCGTCCCGGGATTCCCGTCCTTGTGGATGTCCCACACCCACGCGCCCCACGGGCTGTTGCGGTTCGTCGTGGCCTCGACCAGCCCGATCGGCCCGAGGATGTTGGCCGCGATGATCTCGCGCGCCTTGATGTGGCTCTCCGACTGCCGGTTCTGGTGCCCGAGCTGGAAGACGATGTTCGACCGCTTGACGGCGTCCACGACGGCGAGCGCCTCCTCCTCCGTCCGCGTCATCGCCTTCTCGCAGTAGACGTGGATCCCCGCAGCCGCGGCGTCGGCGCAGATCCGCGCGTGCCAGTGGTCCGGCGTCGCCACGATGACGGCGTCCACCTCCCGGCTCTCCAGCATGTCGGTGTAGCGGCGGAAGCGGCGGGCCGGCGGGTTGGCCGGGGCGCCCCTCGGGCGGACATCCACCCGCGAGGCGGCGATGGCCCGTTCCGCCCGCACGTCGAAGAGGTCGCAAACGCCGGTGAAGGCGACGTCGAGGTCGTCCTGGTTGAGGTAGACCTCGAGCTGCTTGTCGCGCGGGTCATCGACCAGCGCATTCCGCGCGTCCCGGACCCAGTCGGGGTGCGCGAAGCCCGCGTGGCGGACCAGCGACTCCCCCTCGCCGCCGTTGCCGATGATGCCGAGGCGGATGCGACGGCTCGGCGGCCGCGAGATCGCGTTGGGGATCACCGCGGGGCCGCTCTCGCTCACGCCCAGTTCCGAGAGGATCGCGGCCTTCTTCGCGTCGTCCCGCGCCTTCTTCTTCAGGGCGTTGTAGGCGAAGGCCCCCAACACCGGGACCGAGACCAGCGCCTTGAGGAGGCCGCGCCGGCTGATGCTGCTCCAGCCCCCGCGCGCGGGCTGCTCCCCAGCGCCGTCGGTCGTCCGTTCGTCGCTCATACGACCTCCCCGGCCGCTTCGGGAGCGGCGGGCTTCGCGGTGCGCGTCCAGACCAGGTACCGGTCGAGCCCGAAGACGTGGCTCGTCGGGAACGCCCAGACCACCAGGAGCGCGCCCAACTCGACCAGCACCTTGTTCACCAGCACGTAGCTCCCCTCGGCCGGCATCGCGTAGGTGACGCCCGCGAACGGCGGGGCCACGATCCAGTACAACGCGAGCAGGACGACGCCGGCGATCGTGGCGGTCCGCGCCAGCGCCCCCAGCATCAGCCCGAGGCCGATCGCCACGAGGCCCCACTGGTTCAGGAAGTCCACCACCGTCACCGCGGTGGGGTTCGCCGCGACGTCGATGAGCACATCCTTCAGGAACCACTGGGAGCCGGCCAGGTAACCCGCCGACGTCCAGTACGGGTTGAGGAGCTTGGCGAGGCCCTCGTAGCAGAAGTGCCACCCGATGAGCATCCGCAAGGTGACGAGCGCCGTCACCTGGAAGCCCGAGTACGGCCCGTAGCGGGCCTCCGTCGCCGTCTTGGTCATGACGTTCCCACGCCTCCGTCCAGGGGTGCCGCGCTGCGCCAGGTCCGCGACCGGTGTTCCCGCCCTTCCCGGTCGAGGACCAGGCACGCGCACCCGGAGAGTCCCTCGATGAACGCGACCCCGTCCCGCGGCCCCATCAGGAACACGCTGGTGGCCAGCGCATCGGCCGCCAGCGCCGTGGGTGCCACGACGGAGACGCTGCTGCAGTGGACCGGCGACCGTCCGGTCGCGGCGTCCACGATGTGATGGTAGGCGCGGTCGTGGTCGTAGAAGCGCTCGTAGCTCCCCGAGGTCGCCACCGCCGCGTCGCCGAGGTGGATGGTGTCGGGAAAGTCACCCCGCCGCCACGGGTCCTCGACGGCGATAGTCCAGGGACGCTGCTCCGCGTTCGCACCCCGCGCCCGGATGTCGCCGCCCGCGTTCACGAGGTAGCGCCGCACGCCCCCGCGGTCGAGCACCGCGGCGACGGCGTCCACGATGTAGCCCTTCGCGATGCCGTCCAGCGTGAGCCGCATCCCCGGCCGGGCAAGGCCGATGCGGCGCCGCGAGAGCGCGACGTGCTCCGCGCCCACGCGGGCCAGCGCCTCGGCGACCTCCGCCGCCGTCGGCTCCACCGGCGTCTCCCGCACCAGGCGGTCCCGGAAGAGGTCCACGAGGGGCGCGACCGACACGTCGAATGCGCCGCGGGTGAGACGGTGGTAGTCCAGCGCGCGCGAGACGACCTCGCACACCTCCGGCGGGGGCCCGTCGAGCCGGCCGGTCGCGTTGAGGTGGGACACGGGGGACGCGCCGTCGAAGCGGCTCAGCAGCCCGATCAGCCGGTCCATCGCCTCGAAGGCGCGGCCGAGCGCGTCCTCGAGCCGCTCCCGCGACGGGCCGAGCGCCGTGACATACACCAACGTGCCCATCGCGGGCCGCTCGCCGGTGACCTGCCAGACCGTGATCCCGACGCGGACGGCTTGGGTGGCGACGTCGGGGGATTCGACGCGCTCGAGACCGAGGTCCCGGAGCGCGGCGAGGGTGCGGGCGACGCGGGCCGCGTCGTCCATCCGCGGGTCAGTGGAAGGGGGCGGCGCGCGCATCGGGCGAAGATATCACGCGGCTCGGGCTACCGATACTGGCCGGCGAACTGGTCGCGCAGGCGTTCGAGGAGGGCCTTGGTGGCGTGGATGCCCTCGGGCTCGCTCAATCGGTCGCCCTCGTACTCGACACCGACGTACCCCCGGTAGCCGGCGTCGAGCACCACGCGCAGCATCCGCTCGTAGTCGGTGTTCCGCTCGTTCCCCGCCGCGTCGAAGTCGTGGGACTTGGCGCTCACCGCCTTCGCGAACGGCATCATCTCCGCCACCCCCTGGTAGCGGTCGTACCACTCGCCCTCGCTGACCTGGAAGTTCCCGAAGTCGGGGAGGGTGCCGCAGCGCGGGTGGTCCACCGCGCGGATCACGCCCCCGAGCCACGCGCCGTTCGACGAGAGGCCGCCGTGGTTCTCGACGATCACGTTGAGCCCCCTCGCCGCCGCGTGCTCGGTGAGGCGGCGCAGCCCGTCCGCGACCAGCGCGCGCTGCTCCTCGGGCGTGCCTTGTGACTGCGCGTTGACGCGGATGGAGTGGCAGCCGAGGAACCGCGCGGCCTCGACCCACTTGCGGTGGTTCTCCACGGCCCGGGTCCGGGCGGCGGCGGCGGGGTCGCCGATGGCGCCCTCGCCGTCGCACATGATGAGGAGGCTGCGGACGCCTTCGCCGTCGCACCGGGACTTCAGCTCTCGCAGGTAGCGGCGGTCTGCCGCGGCGCTGCCGCGGAAGTGCCGGCCGTCGGCGGCACGCGGCGTCGAGCGGTCCAGGAAGAAGCTGTTGACGTACTCGACGGCCTCGATGCCGTAGTCGCGCCGCGCGGCGCGCGGGAAGTCGAGGTGGTCGAGCCCGCCCGCCGCGAGCGCGCGGTGCAGCGACCACTCCGCGAGGGAGATGCGGAAGACGGGGTCAGTCACGCCGGAACTCGGACGCGCGGCATCGAGCGTCGCGGGCCGCGCCCGCGCGGGCCTGATGCCGGCGAGGCTGAGGGAAGTAAGGTCGAACACGCATGCTGCGGCGAGTGCGCGGCCCGCGGACTCCAGGAAGGTGCGACGCGTCGGGTACTGCGGCATAGCGGCCCCCCACTCCCGGATGGGCACCAATGTGTGGCGCGGGCGAGCCGGCCGGTAGGGACAAGGGCCTACCCCACCCGCTCGATCCACCCCACCGCATCGAAGCCGGCATCGAAGCTCAGCACCCGCGACACAGGGGCACGGGCGGACAAGCGTACCAGCGTACCAGCGTACCGGCGTACCAGCGTACCGGCGTACCAGCGTACCAGCGTACCGGCGTACCGGCGTACCGGCACAGCGCGCCGAGCGCGACTTCGGTGCGCCGGTACCCCGGTGCCCCGGTACGCCCTCGCGGCATTTCGGTTACCGCCCACCACTTCGTCGGCGGCACCTTGCGCGCGGCTGGTCGCAAGCCGCGTGGCGGGTCGTGTCGCTGTGCCGGAACCACCGTGCGCATCCGGGTGCCCGGGTGGTGGAACTGGTAGACACAGCACCCTGCCACGGTGCTGGCCGAAAGGCCGTGCGGGTTGAGCTGCGGCCGCTACGCGGCCTCGCTCCGCTCGCCGGGCTGCGCCCAGCGCCGGCCGCACGCGGCCGGACGCGTCGAATCCCGCCCCGGGCACACCAGCCGGCCGTCCCTGTCGGCCGTCCCTTGACTCGGCAGCGTCGCCGAGCGTATCGTGGAAGCACGTGGCAGGGTGCCGGGTGGTTCCACCACCCACGACGAGGCCGGGCGAGATGCCCGGCCTCCCCTGCGTCCGCCGGTGCGCCGGTGCCCCGGTGCCCCGGTACGCCCTCGTGGCCCCTACCGCCCCTGCGTCCGCCGGTGCGCCGGTGCCCCGGTGCCCCGGTACGCCCTCGTGGCCCCTACCGCGCCCGCATATGCCTCCGGGTGAACAGCCACGTCCCGAGCCCGAAGTAGATCGCGGTCAGGACGGTGATGGCGCAGAGCTCGAACGCCACTCCCCCGAGGCCCTTCCCCAGGTTCAGGATCTTCCCGAACGCGACGACCGCGTGCGTGGTCGGCAGCACGTCGTTCACGTGCACCGTGACGCCGCCGACGGCCAGGAGGGTGACGTCGGGGAGGGGGAACATCCCACCCGAGAAGAACATCAGCACGAAGAAGGGGAAGCAGCCGATCGTCACCAGGTCGAAGACAGTCCTGAGATACGCCGCGACGAGCACGCTGATGCCCACCAGCGAGAGGCACGCGAAGACGGCGACCACGAGCAGAGCGGTCAGCGAGCCCGGCGACCGGTAGCCGCACGCCAGAGCGGCGACGTACGTCAGCGCGACCGTCGCCACACCCACGATCACCTGGGTGACGCTCACGGCCGACAGCCACTCGAACGTGGTCATCGGGGACATCCGGAGCCGCACAAGAGTCCCCTTGTCCTTCTCCCGGATGAGTGGCGCCGCCGCGGTGAAGAGGAGCATCATCACGGCGAGCCCGAGAAGCGCCGGCACGTAGAGCGCGAAGTCGTCGAGCCGGCGGACCTGGCCGATCGTCTGCGGGTCGAGTGCGATCGGACTGCGCTGGCCGGTGGCCGCCGCCGCGTACTCGTACGCGAAGTAGTCCACGAAGGCGGCGGCCATCACGTACTTGGGGTTCGCGGGATCCCCGTAGCTGCGGACCGTGGCCGGGGCCACTCCCTCGGCGGCGCCGGCGGTGTCGAGCGCCGCCGAGAAGTCGGGCGGGATCTCCACGACGAGGTCCACCGCGCGCGACTCGAGGTGCGCGCGCGCCGCGGCGAGGTCGCGCTCCTCACGTACCTCCAGGACCCGTTCGCCCTCGGATGAGCGCTGGCGCGCCAGCGCGGCGACGAAGGCGGCGCCCCGCGGACCCTCGTCGCGACCCACCACCGCTATCCGGTAGACCGTCGCGCCGGCCTCGAAGTAGAAGTACATCAGAAAGACGAAGAACGGCGCGAACGTCAGCGCCAGGATCAGGATCTTCCAGTCCCGCACGCTCTCGACCAGCGACTTCCGAAGCAGCGCCGTCCACCTCATTCGCGGAGCCCTCGGCCCGTGAGGGCGATGAAGACGTCCTCCAGCGTCTTCTGCCGGACGGTGAGGTCGGCGACGGTCACTCCCTGCGCCCGAAACCGATCGAGGAGATCCGGCAGCCGGCGGACCAGGTCGGGACCCACAAGCCGTACCGAGTCGTCGCCGGGCGCCAGGAAGCGCACGTCCGCCGGAAGCGCCGCGCGTAGCGGGTCGAGCCGCGCGGGGTCGCCGTCCGCGACCCGCATCTCCAGCACGTCCCCCTCTCCGATCCCGCTCTTCAGCCGATCCGGCGTGTCCAGCACCAGCAGGCGGCCGTGGTCAATGATCGCGATACGGTCCGAGAGGCGATCGGCCTCATCCATGTCGTGCGTCGTCACCACTACCGTCAACCCGTCGGCGAGCGAGCGGACGTACTCGCGCACCAGGATGCGGCTCTGCGGATCGAGGCCGGCCTGAGGCTCGTCGAGTATGAGGATCTCCGGCTCGTGGACGAGCGCGAGCGCGATGTTGAGGCGCCGCTTCATCCCGCCCGAGAGCGTCCCGGCCAACGCGCTACGCCGGTCGGCGAGGCCGAAGATCTCGAGCAGCGCCATCGCCCGCCGCCGAGCCGCCGCCCGCGGGAGGTCGTGGAGTCGCGCCGTGAACTCGAGTTGCTCCTGGCACGTCAGCGACTCCCACACCACGATGTCCTGGGGGCAGAGCCCCAGGTAGCGGCTCGCGGCGCGGGCGTCGGGCGCCGCCGCCCGGCCGTGGATGGTGACCTCGCCGGCATCGGGCCGCACGAGGCCGCACACGATGTTGATGGTGGTGGTCTTGCCCGCGCCGTTGGGGCCGAGGAAGCCGAAGACCTCGCCGCGGTGCACGTCGAGCGACAGGTCGCTGACGGCGACGATCTCGCCGAATCGCTTGGTTAGTCCCCGGATGGAGAGGGCAACGTCCGCGGCGCCTTGATGACCCACTGCTCAGCCCCCCGTATCGGCCCAGAACCGCGCCAGCAGGTTCACCGCCACCTGCCGCCGATAGTCGGCGGTAGAACGGACATCGTCGATCGGCTGGATCTCCTCGCTCAGCACCCGCTGCGCCTCCGCGATCGGGGCACCGGCGGCGAGCGCCGCCTCCGTGCGCGGCACCCGCATCACCATCGGCGCCACGCTGCCCAGCGCGATGCGCGGCCGCGGCGCGCGCACCGCGGCCATCACGATCTTCGAGATCGCCTGCGCCGCCCGCGTGCCCACCTTGCGGAACCACTGCGCGCCCTCGAGGGGCGGCACCTCGACTGAAACAATCAGCTCGTCGGGCCGCAGCACACTCGCGCGGTAGCCCGTGTAGAACTGCGCGAACGGTACGCGGCGTTCGGCGTCGCTGCTGGCGAGCACCACCACCGCCTCGGCGGCAGCGAGGACCGGAAGAGCGTCCCCGGCGGGTGAGCCGGTGGCGATGTTGCCGCCGATGGTCCCGCGATGCCGGATCTGCGGCCCGCCCACCTCGCGCGCCGCCGCGACCAGCATCGGGAGCCGCCGGCGCACGAGACGCGAGCGGCTGAGGTCGGTGTAGGTCGCGAGCGAGCCTATGACCAGCACATCGTCCCGCACCCGGATGCGCCGCAGCGCCACGAGACGCGACAGGTCGAGGAAACGCGTGGCGGTCAGGGTGCCAAACTGGAGCTGAACGTACACGTCGGTGCACCCGGCGAGCGGCGTGAGCGGCCCCTCGGTCCGCAGCAGCCTGAGCGCGGCGCCCACCGTGCGCGGCTCGTGCAGCGTGAGCCCCGAAAGCGCGGTCCTCACTCTCTCGGCTCCCGGCTTCCTGCTCCCGGCTCCCGGCTTCCGGCTCCCGGCTCCCGGCTCCCGGCTCCCGGCCGTCTCCGAATCGCCCGGTAGATCGCCTCATAGCCGGTGCAGCGGCACAGGTTGCCGGCCAGTCCCGTGCGGACCTCTGCCAACGTGGCCCGCTTCGGCAGGGCGACGGCGGCCAGGATCATCCCCGGCGTGCACGCGCCGCACTGCGCGCCGCCCTCCTCGACGAATGCGCGCTGGAGCGGGTGGTCGCCGCCGAGCCCCTCGATGGTCACGACCTCGCGGCCGCGCACCTGCGCGAGCGGCACGAGGCACGAGCACACAGGGTCGCCGTCGAGCAGGACCGTGCACGCACCGCACTCTCCCTCGCCGCAGCCCTCCTTCGCGCCGGTGAGACGCAGGTCCTCGCGCAGCACGTCGAGCAGCCGCGCCATCGGATGAGCGTCCACCTCCACGGCCCGGCCGTTGAGGGTGAACGCCACGGGACCCGAGGCCACTGGGCCCGGGGCCGCCGGCCTACGCGCGGCCACGCGCCGCCTCCATCACGCGCTCCGGCAACGCCGGGATCTCGCGCACGTCGAGCCCGAGGTGGCGCAGTGCGTTCACGATCGCGGGCGCGGGCCCGTTGAACGGCAGTTCGCCGACGCCCTTGGCGCCGAACGGCCCGTGCGGGTAGGGGTTCTCCAGCATCACCGTCGCGAAGCGCGGGGTGTCGAGAGTCGTGGGGATCGTGTAGTCGGTGAGCTGCGCGTTGGCCATCCCGCCGTCGCGCATCACGACGTGCTCGGTCAGCGCCCAGCCCAGGGCTTGCGCCGTGCCGCCCTCGATCTGGCCGAGGGCCAGCACCGGGTTGATCGGCCGGCCGAACTCCTGCACGAGCGTCATCTTCGTCGGCTTCACCTCGTAGGTGTCGGGGTCGTACTCCACCTCCGCCACGTCGCAGCCCCACGAAAAAGTGGGGTACGCGTCGCCCCGGTAGTGCTCCTCGTCCCACGCGATGCCGGGCGGCGGTTCGTACTGCTTCGTCACCACGAGCGGCCCGTGCAGGCGGAAGTGCTCGGCGGGCGCGAGGCCGCCCAGCCCCTCGCGCATCTCGTGCGCGCAGCGCTCCAGGATACGGCCCACCACCATGCAGGTGCGCGAGGCGACCGTCGGGCCGCTGTCGGGCACTTCCGCCGTGTCCGGCACGGCGACCTCCACCTGGTCGAACGGGACGCCGAGCGCGTCGGCGACGATCTGGGTGAGGGTGGTGTGCGCGCCCTGCCCCATCTCCGTGCTGGCCACCAGGATGCGCACGCCGCGTTCGGAGGTGGCGAGGGAGCATCGCGAGGCGAGCCGTTCTTCGCCCGACCCCGTGAACCCCGCGCCGTGGCGGAACAGCGCCAGCCCGATGCCCTTGTTCGTGCCGCGCCACGCCGCGCGCTTCCGCCGCCAGCCGGAGCGCCGCACCGCCTCGCGCAGCACCGCCAGCGCGGAGCAGTCGGCGCCGATCGTCTGGCCGGTGGCCGTGGTGTCGCCGGGGCGCAGCGCGTTGAGGAGGCGCAGCCGGGCCGGATCCATCCCGAGCGCTTCCGCGACGCGGTCCATGTGGGCCTCGATCGCGAACTGCGCCTGCGGCGCGCCGAAGCCCCGGAACGCTCCGTTCGGCGGCGTATTGGTGAACACCGCGCGCCCTTCGATCCGCACGTGCGGGCAGCGGTACGCCCCCGCGGCGTGGAGGCACGAGCGCGAGAGGACCACCGGGCTGAGCGTGACGTACGCGCCGCCGTCGAGGATGACCTCGATCTCCATCGCGACGAGCTTCCCCCGCTTCGTCACGCCCGTCCGGTGCCGTACGATGGACGGGTGGCGCTTGGTGGTCGCCCACATATCCTCGGCGCGGTCGTACACCAGCTTCACCGGCCGCTGCGTCTTGAGCGCCAGCAGGGCCGCGTGGCCGGCGATCACCGAGGGGTAGTCCTCCTTGCCGCCGAAGGCGCCTCCCACTTCGGTCTGCACCACGCGGACCAGTCCGTCCAGGAGGCCGAGGAGGCGGGTGAGCGCGTGGTGCACGAAGTAGGGGCACTGCAGCGAGCCGTACACCGTGACGCCGCCGTTCGGCTCGGGCACCGCGATGACGCCGTTGGGTTCGATGTACGCGTGCTCCTGGTGGCCGGTGCGGTACTCGCCCTCGACCACGAGGTCCGCCGCGCGGAAGCCGCGCGCGAGGTCGCCCTGCTCGATCAGGATCCGCTTGTGGACCAGGGTGGAGCGCAACGGGTCGAGCAGCGGCTGGCCGCGCTCGTAGGAGATGTGCACGCGGGCGGCGCGGAGCGCGTCGCGGTCCTCGTGCGCGAGGAGGAGCACCGGCTCCGCGACGTGCCGCACCTCGCTCCGCACGAGGCAGGGCTGGTCGTCGGTGATGTGGGTGATGCAGTTCTCGCCCGGGATGTCGCGCCAGTCCACGACGGTGAAGCCGGCGGGATCGAACTCGAGGCGCACGTCCGTGATGCGGCCGCACGGGATGGTGGTGCGGATCGTGCGACCGTGGAGCATCCCGGGGAGTGTGATGTCGTCCACGTAGCGCGCGGTGCCGTTGGCCTTCGCGGCGCCGTCCACACGCGGTACGTTCTGTCCCACGACGCCCATCAAGCCGCTCCTGCGGTGTTGGGCTAATGATGGCCGCCGGGCGCGGGCGGCGCCAGCGCGAGCGATCATCCGTCCCATCTGCATCTGGTCGTCACCGACGGCGGCTTCCGGCCCGACGGCACCTTCGTGCGCCGCGGCTGACCGTCCCTTCGCGCTCCGCCACGGGCGCTGCGTCGCGGGGGCACGCCGGTCTCGCCACGGGCGCTGCATCGCGGGGGCACGGCGGTCTCGCCACGGGCGCTGCGTCGCGGAAACGGCGGCGCTCGCCGGTCGGACGGCACGCACGGCGCCCGGCTTCGCGCCGGCGTCTCTGCGACTCGCGCCTGACGGGCTCACGGCCGGCACCGCGGCCCTGGACCCGCTCGAGTTGCTCTCCCCGGTCAGGTGATGACGCGCTACTACGGCTGGTACGCGAGCCGGACCCGGGGGGGGCGCCGACGCCAGGCGACCGAGGGCGCCGAGGTCGAGGAACCCGTCGCGATCACCGAGCCGTCGGCTCCCGGCTTCCGGCTTCCGGCTCCCGGCTCCCGGCTTCCGGCTTCCGGCTCCCGGCTCCCGGCTATCGGCTTCTACCCGCCCCCGCCCACCAACCCGCTGCGTCATTGACGCGCCGACGACCCGGCCGGATATTCGGATCAGTGCGAAGGAAATCCATAAGCGGAGGGCGTCGTGATTGAGGGATCCCGGGCAACCGACAATGAAATGCTCGGATGCCTGACCGAACTACTCGCCCGAGCAGCCAAACCGAAGTACATCATCCTCTTCGGTTCTCGCTCTCGCGGTGAGGCTTCCGACGACAGTGACTTCGACGTCATGGTGGTCGAGTCGGAGATCGCCAACCGTGGTGCGGAAATGGTGCGGCTGGGTCGCCTGTTGCGGCCCTTGGACATTTCCGTGCACCTGCTCGTGGTGAGCACGGACAAGTTCGAGTACTGGCGAGACACGCCGGGCAACGTGTATTTCGAGGCGGCGAGCGAAGGCAGGATCCTCTATGAAGCGGCGTGAGCAGGCCCTGCTGTTGCTCCGCAAGGCTGCCCAGGATGAAGCCTTGCTGGATCAGGTGTTGACATCCGGCGACGTCAGCGACGAGATCATTGGATTTCACTGCCAGCAAGCTGCTGAGAAGATTCTGAAAGCCCTGCTCTCGGATCTCGGTGTCCGATTCCGAAAGACGCACGAAATCGGCGCGTTGATGTCTCTTGCCTCCGAAACGGGCCGCCCTTTGCCCGTGCAGTTTGAGGACCTTGACGCGCTGACACCATTTGGCGCGATCTACCGTTACGATGACTATGACGCTCCGGTCTCCCTTGACCGGGTCGCGGCGCGAGAAAGCCTGCGGCAGTTGCGGCTCTGGGTGGAGAGCAAGCTTCCCGAACGCACGCCATCGACTGTTGGATAGCCCCACCTCCAGCCCCTGCCCACCGCCGCGACCCAGCCGCGTCGCGGCAGAATGATACTGCGCGCATAGGTCGGGTACCGTGATTGGTCCCGCCCGGCTCCATCCTGCCCGCTCGCTCACCGGGGCGGGGGTATGGCGGCGCCGGCTGTCGCAGGCCACGAGCATCGGGTTGGCGCGCAGGCCCGTGGCGCGGCGTCGTCCCCACGGTTGTGGACCGATTCCTCGCCTGCGGGCTCGTTGACGCGCCGCCGCCCCGCCCGGGTATTCGCTACCCTTGCCTTTAGCCAGTATATGCTTAGAATGACCCTTGGCTTTAGCCATCAGGGAGCCACCGATGTACCGAACCGCCCTCGCCTACCTGAGAACCTGGAAGGACAAGCCCAGCCGTAAGCCCTTGGTGCTACGGGGCGCGAGGCAGGTCGGCAAGTCGTTCCTGGTGCGCATGCTCGCGGCGGAGGCTTTCGACAACCTCATCGAGATCAACCTGGAAACGGATCCCGACGCCCCGTCGCTGTTCGCGTCGAATGACCCCCGAACCATCGTGCCGTTGCTGGAGGCGCGCTACGGGCAGACGGTCACGGGCGGGGCCACGCTGCTCTTTTTGGACGAGATCCAGGTCGCTCCCGAACTCTTCGCCGGCCTCCGCTACTTCCACGAGAGGCTGCCCCAGCTTCACGTGATCGCGGCGGGGTCGCTGCTCGACTTCGCTCTGGCCGACCATGGGTTCTCCGTGCCCGTTGGGAGGATCGAGTACCTCAACCTGGGTCCGATGACCTTTTCGGAGTTCCTGCTCGCGCTGGACCGGGCGTCGCTGCAGCAGTTCCTCTGCCAGTACACCATCGGCCAGGAGGTGCCACAGGCCATACACGGCGAGCTGTTGCGCCTGCTGCGCCGGTTTCTGGTGATTGGCGGCATGCCCGCATCGGTGGCTGCCTTTCTCGGGCCGGGAACCCACCGGGACAGCGAGGCCGAGCGCCAGGCGATTCTCTCGACCTATCGCGAGGACTTCGCCAAGTACGGGAAGCGCCTCGATCACCGGAGGCTGGATAAGGTGTTCGCGAAGATACCCCGCATGGCGGGTTCGAAGTTCAGCTACAGCCAGGTCGACCGAGAGGATCGCTCGCGGGAACTGCGCCGTGCCCTCGATCTGCTCTGTCTGGCCCGGATCGCCTACCGGGTCCGTCACACTTCGGCCAACGGCGTGCCACTGGGGGCGGAGGCCGATGACCGCAGCTTCAAGGTCCTGTTCCTGGACGTGGGACTGCTGTGCCGAAGTTGCGGCCTGAGCGTCCTGGACCTGGAACGGGCCGAGGATCTGATGCTGGTCAACTCCGGAAGCGTATGCGAGCAATTCGCCGGCCAGCACTTGCTGCACTCGGGAGAGTTCTTCGCGGAACCGGAACTCTACTGCTGGATGCGGGAGAAGAGCCAATCAAGCGCCGAAGTGGACTACCTGATCTCGGTGGGCGGAGTGGTGGTGCCGGTGGAAGTGAAGGCCGGCAAGACCGGCACACTCAAGAGCCTCCACGTTTTCCTACGGGAGAAGGAGCGAGACTTCGGCCTGAGGTTGAACACCGACCTCCCGTCTTTGCTGGAAGCCGAGACCTGCGTGGCGGGGGGAGGGAACCGCCCGTTCCGACTGCTCTCGCTGCCGCTCTATCTGGTGGAACAGGCTTCGAGATTGTGTCGGGATTGCCTCCAAGCTTGACGGCTCCGCCTCGGACTCCCGCCTGTCGGTCCCGAGAACTCGACTCGCCGAGTTGACGATTCCGATGGCTGGGTCCGTGAGTCGAGGTGGCGGCTGTCGCGACGACGCAGGGCAGTCCATTGCCAGCGACCGATGAACCCGCCACCGGTCGGCAGAAGTGCGCGCCACCACGGGGGAGCCCAATCTCCGGGGCGGGATCCTCGCCTGTCTCCAGACCCACGGTTCGCTGGCCAACTGGCATCCCCATCTCCACCTGGTCGTGACCGATGGCGGCTTCCGGCCCGACGGCACCTTCGTGCGCTGGCCCGGCTGGCCGGCCTATGACAGCGCCGCCCTGAGCGAGGCCTTCCGCCGCGCCGTGCTCCGGCTCTTCGTGCGCCGCGGCTTCTTCGACGAGGATCAGGCCGAGGGGATGCTCCAGTGGCCGCACTCGGGCTTCCACGTTCATGCCGGCGTCGGGGTGAGCGAGGATGACCGTCCTTTCGCGCTGCGCCTCGCCCGCTACTGCGCCCGCAACCCCCTGGCCTTGGACCGCCTCACCTACGACCCCGCCACCGAGCAGCTCACATATCGCTCCGACAAGACCGACGGACCCACGGCCGGCACCGCGGCCCTGGACCCGCTCGAGTTCCTCGCCCGGCTCCTCACCCACATCCCCGATCCGGGTCAGGTGATGACGCGCTACTACGGCTGGTACGCGAGCCGGACCCGGGGGATGCGGCAACGCCAGGCGGCCGAGGGCGCCGCACTTGGGGAGCCCGTCGCAATCGCTGATCCGGTGAACTGGTCCCTGCGGGCCGCTACTGCGGCGCGGAGTTGCTCCGGCGCATCTACGAGGTCGATCCCCTCGCGTGCCCTCGGTGTTCCGCGCTGATGCGCATCGTGGCCGTCATCACCGACCCGGCGGTCATCACCCGCATCCTCGTTCACCGGGCCCGGGGCCTCGAACGCGCCCACCGCTCCCGCAGTCCACCGCCGGCCCGACGCCGATCCTCCGCCCTCGCCACCGGCGGGCCACTTCGGTAGCCCGTTCCCGTTCCGCCCCGCTCCCCAATCCGGATCCGGGGCCCCTCGGCGTGCCCGCCGCCGGTACGCCGGTACGCTTGTCCGCTCGTCCGCCGGTACGCCGGTACGCCGGTACGCCGGTACGCTTGTCCGCCGGCCCGCTGCGTCGTTGACGCGCCGACGACCCGCCCGGATATTCTGGCTGACGCGAAGCGATGTCCTATCCATGAGGAGGAATGATGAGCGTTGAACTGGCGAGGAGAGGGATGGTGCGTTGGTTTGAAGGATCTGTGCGCTTGCGCTTGGGTCTGCAGGCGGCGGCGTTACTGGTTGCGTTGCTCCTGGCATCAGCCAGCCCGTCCCACGCCCAACAGAACCTGCTGATCCGGAAGACGGACAACACGGTCCTCAGCATCCCGCTGTCCGACATCGTGTCCATCACCTTCTCCGCCGCGCCCGCGGTGGCGGCTGGCAACACGGTCAGCGACGTCGACGGAAACGTCTACGGCACCGTGAGGATCGGCAGCCAGGTTTGGATGGCCGAGAACCTCCGCACCACGCGCTACCGCAACGGCCAGCCCATCGACCACCCCGGCGCCGACAACCAGGCGTGGGGAAGTAACCGCAGCGGCGCCTACGCCTGGTACAACAACGACGAGTACGTGTTCAAGCGGCCCTACGGCGCCATCTACAACTGGTTCGCCGTGAGCAACCCCCATGGCCTGTGTCCGGCGGGCTGGCACGTGCCCAGTCAATCGGAATGGCAAATCCTGCAGGAGTTCGCAGGGGGCGGGCAGGCAGCGGGGGGAAAGCTGAAGAGCGGGCGCACAGCACCGGATCCGCACCCGCGGTGGGACAGCCCCAACGCCAGCGCCACCAACGAGACGGGCTTCTCGGCTGTGCCGTCCGGCTCGCGGCACTCCGCCGGGATGTACCAGGGCCTCGGCCAGACTGCTCACTTCTGGACATCGAGTTTTTCCGGGACCGGGGCCGGCCCGTATGACAACATGTTATTCAATATTCACGGTTGGTTTATTCGCAACAATTCGGGCCAGATTTCCACGGGGGGGTCGAACCGCACCACGGGACTCGCGGTTCGCTGCGTGAGGGATTGAACTTACCGCCGCCCCTGCGTGCACGGATAGGAAATTCCTTCCCGGCCGGTGAGACGGCGTAGCGAATCGTCAGGTTGGTGCCGGGAAATCGCGTCGGTTGCTCGTTCAGCTCCTCGCACAGCGCTGGGATCGCGCGGGTGCGGTGCGGGGAGCTCAGAGGGGCCGGGGTGACGTGGAGCTCGGCTTCCGCCCACGAGTATCTGCTCGCCTTCTCGTGCAAGAGCCGCCACTTCGGCTCCGGCCCTACTGCCTCTACCGCCGTGCCCTCCTCCTCGTCGTCACCGACGGCGGCTCCCGGCTTCCGGCTTCCGGCTCCCGGCTCCCGTCCCTGCCCGACGACCCGCTGCGTTCTGTTGACTATATTCCGACAACATCGTAATCTGGTCATCATGAAAGATCGTGATCTGCGGGCCGTGCTGGAGAAGCTGTGCTTCGCCGGTCAGAAGATGGCCTTTGTCTCCGGGCCGCGGCAATGCGGCAAGACCACGCTGGCCCGCATGCTCCTCAAGCGACGCGCTCAGGGCCGTTACTGCGACTGGGACGACGTCGAGGTTCGCCGCGCCTGGGCCAAACAACCCAGGTCGCTGATCCCGGAAAGCGGCCGGAGCGCTCCGCTCGTGGTGCTGGATGAAATCCACAAGGCCGCCGCCTGGAAGCGGACGCTGAAGGGCGTGTGGGACACCCTCGATGCACCGGTGGACTTCCTGATCACGGGCAGTGCCCGCCTGAATGTCTACCGCAAGGGCGGCGACAGCCTTACCGGTCGCTACTATCACTTCCGTCTGCACCCGTTCACTCTGCGTGAAATGCGCCAGGCCGACGCACCGAGGCCGGATGACGCCCTGGCCACGCTCTTCACCCGCGCCCGACGTTGCCCCAGGAGCGGCCACGATGACTTCCTCGCGCTCCTGCGCTACAGCGGATTTCCCGAACCGCTCTTTGCACAGGACGAAAGAAGAGCCCGGCTGTGGCGCCGCCATCGTGTCGAGACGGTTATCCGCGAGGATCTGCGCGATCTCAGCCGCATACCGGAGCTGAGCCGCATCGAGATGCTGGCCGCTCTGCTGCCCGAGAAGGTGGGCTCCCTCTTCAGCGTGGCCTCCCTCCGTGATGACCTGGAGGTCAGCTTTGACACGGCCAAACGCTGGGTCGGTCTGCTCCGTGACCTGTACTATCTCTACGAGATCAAGCCCTGGCAGTCCCAGATCGCGCGGTCCATCCGCAAGGAAGGCAAGGTGTACCTCTGGGATCATGCCGAAGTTGTGAACGAGGCCGCGCGATTTGAGAACCTGGTCGCCAATCACCTCATGAAGGCGTGCGACTTCTGGACCGACAGCGGCGAGGGGCAATTCGAGCTGTACTTCATTCGCAACAAGGAGAAGCAGGAGATCGATTTCCTGGTGACGCGAGACCGGAAGCCGTGGCTGCCGGTCGAGATCAAGCTGCGGGACACCGAACCGTCCACCAACTGGAAGAGATTCCTGCCTCACCTCCCCTGCCGCCAGGCCCTGCAGTTGACCTCCGAGCGCGGTTGTTGGCGGGTCCACCGCGCCGGTGACCGCGAGTTGCTCGTCGCCAGCGCCGCTGAGGCTCTTCGGTATCTCCCGTAGTGACCATCCGCTCCGCCTCCACTCGGCTGGCCACGGGGGGCGCGGCGACCCGCCCGCTCGGAGTCGGCAACTCGCTCCGCGCGGCGCTGTTCGGCCGCTCTCTTACCGCGGCAACGTGTCGAACACGTCCCCGAGCGAAATCTCCAGCGCCGGTGCCTCGGGCGTCACCTGCCTCCGGAGCACATCCGTCACGATCTCCGGGGCTTCATCATCCGGATGCCACACCTCGACGAGCCGCTTGTCGGCATCCACTACCCAGTAAGTGCCGACGCGCTGTTCCTGACGTCCTCGCGGGGGACGACGAAGATGTCGGGCTGGACGAGGACGTCGTCGTCCCAGGTGATGTCGGCGGGGCTGAGGTGCGCCGTCGCGTGCCGTCCCAGGCCATCCACGTAGGCCTTGAGAAGGGCGAATAGCTCTCCGATCGCGAGCTGGTGCACTGGACCGCCTCACCTACGACCCCGCCGCCGAGCAGCTCACCTATCGCTCCGACAAAGCCAACGGGCCCACGGCCGGCACCGCGGCCCTGGACCCGCTCGAGTTCCTCGCCCGGGCCAGGTGATGACGCGCTACTACGGCTGCTACGCCAGCCGGACCAGGGGGATGCGGCGACGCCAGGCGGCTGGACGCGCCGCAGTCGAAGAGCCCGTCGCGATCACTGATCCGGTGAACTGGTCCCTGCGGGCCGCCCGGCGGTCATCACCCGCATCCTCGTTCACCGGGCCCGGAGCGTCGAACGCGCCCGCCAATCCCGGAGCCCACCGCCGAGCCGACGCCGGCCCGCCGCCCGCTCCCGCGCCCAGCCGGGACCCCGCCAGGCCCCGAACACCCCCGACTCATCCGGGTTCCGGCCCGCCCACCGACCCGCAGCCTCGTTGACGCGCCGACGCCCCGCCCGGATATTCGGACCGGTGCAACGGAAATCCCTGTCCATAGACGCGCGCGCCGTCACGTTGAACGGCGCCGGCGACATACTGGACCGCGCCCGCGGGGTGGAGCGGGCGGCCCGGCCGTGGAGGCGCACCGCATGAGCGCGCTGCTGCTGAAGGACATCGGCACGCTGGTCACCATGACGCCGGGCCAGGCCCCCTTGCACGACGTCAGTGTGCTCATCGAGGGCGACCGCATCTCCGCGGTCGGCCGCGACCTGGCCGCGCCACCCGGCGCGCGCGTGATCGGCGGCCGCGACCGCGTGGTCTACCCGGGCTTCGTCAACACCCACCACCATCTGTACCAGACCCTGACCCGCAACCTGCCCGCGGTGCAGAACGCGAAGCTCTTCGACTGGCTGGTCGGGCTGTACGAGGTGTGGCGCGAGCTGGACACCGAGGCGGTGGAGGTCAGCACGCGGGTGGGGGTGGGGGAACTGCTGCTGTCCGGCTGCACCACCACCACCGATCACTTCTACGTGTTCCCGAAGCAAGCCCCGGCCGATTTCCTCGACGTGGAGATCGAGACCGCGCTGGCCATGGGCATCCGTTTCCATCCCACGCGCGGCAGCATGAGCCGCGGCCGCTCGCAGGGCGGGCTGCCGCCCGACGATGTGGTGCAGGACCCCGACACCATCCTGCGCGACTGCGAACGCGTGATGCGGAAGTACCACGACCCCAGACCGTTCTCCCGCTGCCGCATTGCGCTGGCGCCCTGCTCGCCCTTCTCCGTCACCACCGACCTGCTGAAGGAGACGGTGGCCTTCGCGCGCCGGCATGGCCTGCTCTGCCACACCCACCTGTGCGAGACGCTGGACGAGGAGTCCTACTGCCTGCGGACCCACGGGCGGCGGCCGCTGGACTACATGGAGGACTGCGGCTGGCTGGGACCCGACATCTGGTTCGCCCACGGCATCTATTTCAACGACGACGAGATCCGCCGCCTGGCCGCCTCGGGCACCGGGATCGCGCATTGCCCCACCTCCAACCTGCGCCTGGGCTCCGGCATCGCACCCGTGCCCAAGATGCTGGCCGCGGGTGTCACGGTCGGGCTGGCCGTGGACGGCAGCGCCAGCAACGACTCGTCCAGCCTGTCCCGCGAGCTGCAGTCGGCCCTGCTGGTGCACCGGGTGGGCACGGCGGTGGATGCCATGCCCGCATCCCGCGTGCTGGAGATGGCCATCAGTGGCGGGGCGCGCATCCTGGGCCGGCCGGAGATCGGCCGCATCGAGCCCGGGCTGGCCGCCGACCTGGCGGTGTTCCGGCTGGACCGCATCGAGTATGCCGGCGCCATGGCCGACCCGGCCTCGGCCATCCTGTTCTGCGGAGCCGGACCGCGGGCCGACTGCACCATCGTGGCCGGCCGCGTGCTGGTGGAGCAGGGGCGGCTGGTGGGCGTGGACGAGTCGCGGCTCTTTCATCGCGCCAACGAAGTGGCCGCGCGCATGCTGCGGGCGGCGGAGGATCGCTCATGAGAATCGTGGACTTCGTGCTGCCCGCCTCGCTGGCCGAGGCGCGTGAGGCGCTGCTGCGACTGGGCCCGGCCGGGCTGCCGCTGGCCGGGGCGACCGCGCTGATGTTCCAACCGGGCGACCAACCGGCGACCGCGGTGGACCTGACCCGCTGCGGACTGTCGGGCATCACGCGGGTGAACGGTTCGTTCCACCTCGGCGCGGCCACACCCATCGCCGCCCTGCAGGACTTCCGGGCGGAGGGCTGGGTGCTGGGCCGGGTGGCCGATTCCTTCGTCACACAGCAGATCCGCAACCAGTCCACGGTGGGCGGGAACGTGGTCCGCGTCTTCCCGTGGTCGGACTTCGCGGTGGCGCTGCAGGCTTTGGACTGCGGGTTCGTCATCGAAGGAGCGGCCCCGCGGCGGCTCGGCTCGGACGAATACTTCAAGGGCCAGCCGGCCCGTCTGTACCAGCCCGGCGACCTGCTGATCCGCATCGAGGTGCCGGCCGTCGGGCCGGGCGAGGGTTTTGGCTACCACAAGCAGACCCGCACCACGGTCAGCTTCAGCCAGGCCACGGTGGCGGCGTGGCTGAAGGTGGCGGGTGGGAAGATCCAGGCGGCTCGGGTGGCGTTGGGTGCGGCGGTGCCGCTGCCTCAGCGGTTGAGGGAACTGGAAGCGGCGGTGGTCGGACAACCAGCTCGCGAGCGCGCGGTGCGGGAGGCCGTGGGGCCTGCGCTGGCCGGCCTGAAGCCGGTCGCCACCGCCGGCTTCACGCGGGAATACGTCGGACATCTGGCCACCGTGGTGGTGGGCGATGTGCTGGCCCAGGCGCTGCGGATGGCGGGAGGTGCGTCATGAGCCGGCGCGAGATCGGCTTCACCTTGAACGGCCGGCCGGTGACGATGGCGGTGGACCCCGATCAGAAGCTGGCCCGCCTGCTGCGCGGACTCGGCTGCCCGGGAGTGCGCATCGGTTGCGACGAGGGTGTGTGCGGCGCCTGCACGGTCATCCTGGATGGCCGTGCGGTCAACTCCTGCCACACCTACGCCTTCCAGGCCGCCGGACGGACGATCGAGACCATCGAGGCGATCGGCACCTTCGACCAGCCGCATCCGCTGCAGACGGCGCTGGCCGACGAGGGCGCGGTGCAGTGCGGGTTCTGCACGCCCGGACTGGTGTTGTCGGCCAAGGCGCTGCTGGACCGCGAGCCGGCGCCGGACGATGAACTGCTGCAGCGCCACCTCGACGGCCACCTGTGCCGGTGCACTGGTTATGAGAAGATCTGGACGGCCATCCGGCGCGTGAGCGCGCCGGGAATCCCGGATCACGAGACACGAATCCCGGACGATCGCAGCGAATCACCAGGCACCGGGAGATAGTCATGGCCCGCAAGTTCAATGTCGTCAACAAGTCGGTCCGCAAGATCGACGCGCTCGCCCTGGCTTTGGGAAAGCCGCTCTATGTGGCCGACAAGGTCCCTGCGGGCGCCCTGCACATCAAGTTCCTGTGGAGCCCGCACGCGCATGCGGTGATCGAGTCGCTGGACGCCTCGGCCGCGGAGAAGATGCCCGGCGTGCACTGCATCCTGCACCACGGCAACGTGCCGCGAGTGGTCCACACCACGGCCGGACAGGGTTCCCCGGAACCGTCGCCCTACGACACGTTCATGTTCGACCGCAAGGTGCGGCACGTGGGCGACCGGGTGGCCGCGGTGGCGGCGGAGACCATCGAGCAGGCGGAGGCCGCGCTGGCCGCCATCCGCGTGGAGTACGAGGTCCTGCCGGCCGTGCTGTCCATGGATGACGCCATGAAGGAGGGCGCGCCGGTCATCCACGACGAACCGGAAGCCCACCATCCCATCCCCGTGCCCTACGAGCCGAAGATCAACAAGGCGGCGTTCGTGGGCATGGACGTGGGCAAGTTGGAGGACGGGCTGGCCGGCGCGGACGAGGTGCTGGACCACAGCTATTTCGCGCACTACGCGCAGCACTGTCCGATCGAGCCGCACGTGGCCTTCGCCGAAGTGGATGCCGAGGGGCGCATCGTCATCGTGACCAGCACCCAGGTGCCGTTCCACGTGCGGCGCATCGTGGCTCAGTGCCTGCAGATCCCGGTGCGGCGCATCCGGGTGATCAAGCCGCGCATCGGCGGCGGGTTCGGGGTGAAGCAGGAGGTGCTGGTGGAGGACGTGGTGGCCCTGATGGCGCAGCGCACCGGCCGGCCGTGCTTCCTGGAATACACGCGCGAGGAGGAGTTCGTCAGCGCGCGCACCCGGCATCCCATCCGCACCCGCCTGCGGCTGGGCGCCCGGCGCGACGGCTCGCTGACCGCGCTGGGCATGGACTGCCTGTCCAACACCGGCGCCTACGGCTCGCACGCGCTGACCGTGGTGTGCAACTGCGGGAGCAAGATGCTGCCGCTCTACCGCGCGCCTCACGTCCACTTCACCGGCACCGCGGTCTACACCAACCTGCCGGTGGGCGGGGCCTACCGCGGGTACGGCGCGACCCAGTCGTCGTTCGCCCTCGAGTGCGCGATGGACGAGATGGCGGAGCGGCTGGGCCTGGACCCGCTGGAGTTCCGCCGACTGAACCACATCAAGTCCGGCGAGACCTCGCCGGTCTTCCGCGCCCTGGGCGAGGGCAAGGCGGGGGTCGAGCAGACCATCGGCAGCTGCGAACTGGCGCGCTGCATCACGCTGGGTGCGAAGGAGATCGGCTGGAAGAAGCGCGGGCGATGGCAGGACAAGACCGGCCGGCTGCGCCGGGGCATCGGCCTGGCCTGCCTGATGCAGGGCTCCAGCATCCCGGAAGTCGACATGGGCGCGGCCTCCATCAAGATGAACGAGGACGGCTCGTTCAACCTGCTGATGGGTGCCACGGACCTGGGCACGGGCAGCGACACCGTGCTGGCCCAGATCGCGGCCGAGGCGCTGGGCACCGACGTGGAGAAGATCCTGGTCTACTCCTCCGACACCGACCTGACGCCGTTCGACGCGGGCGCTTACGCCTCCAGCACCACCTACCTGAGCGGCGCCGCGGTGGAGGACTGCGCGCACAAGGTGCGCAGGCAGATCCTGGCGGTGGCGGGCGCGCTGCTGGGCCGCAAGCCGGCGCACCTGGTGGCGGCGGACGGCACGGTGCGGGCCAAGGATGGCGGCGGCGAGGTGACCTTCGCGCAGGTCGCGCTGCATTCGCTGTACGCGGCCGACCAGCACCAGATCGGCGCCCTGTCCTCCCACATCACGCACAAGTCGCCGCCGCCCTTCTCCGCGCACTTCGCGGAGGTGGAGGTGGACACTGAGACCGGCGCGGTGCGGGTGGTGAAATACGTGGCGGCCGTGGACTGCGGCACCGCCATCAACCCGAAGCTGGCCGAGGGCCAGACCGAGGGCGGCGTGCTGAACGGCATCAGCTATGCGCTGACCGAGGAGTATCTGTTCGACGGACGGGGGCGCATGCTCAATCCGTCGTTCACCAAGTACACGATCTTCGGCCTGCGCGACAAACCGGAGCTGAAGACCATCCTGGTGCCCAGCTACGAGAAGACCGGACCCTACGGGGCCAAGAGCGTGTCCGAGATCTGCATCAACGGCCCGCTGCCCGCCATCGCCAACGCCATCCACAACGCGGTGGGCATCCGCCTGCGCGAGGGGCCGTTCACGTCCGAGAAGGTCTGGCGGGCGCTGCGGGAGGCCGCGCCGGCCGGGGCTAGCCGCCGCTGATGGGCACCTGCAGATAGACGCGATCGCCGTCGGCCAGCACGCGCGCGGGGCGGGCCCGCTCCTCGTTGATGAAGCAGGCGATATGGGCCTGATGGAGTGGCTCCACCCGCAGCGCCCGCAGCAGGTCGGCCACGGTCGCGCCGGGCGGGAGATCCAACTCACCGCCGCTCGGCGTGCCGGGCAGGTGCAGGGGGGCCGGATACTCCACGCTCACTTTCATGCCCTGAACCTACCCTGTTGGCGACGCTCCGCCCACCGCGCGATGAGCGTGGGGCACACACGCTCGCGCTAGGCCCCCGATGCCAGGGACTTGCAGAATGGCATCGCTAATGCCATTTTGAGACTCAGAATGGCATCAGTCCTTCGATTCTGCAAACTCCCGAACGGTAGTTTCTTCCTGTTCGGGCCCCGCGGCACCGGGAAAACCACCTGGCTCCGCCAGGTCCTTCCCGACGCGCTCAGCGTCAACCTCCTGGAGCCCGAGACCTATCGGGAGCTGAGCGCCCGACCCGAGCGCCTGCGCGAACTGGTGGCGGGGAACCGGGAGCGGCGGGACGTCGTCGTCGATGAGGTCCAGCGCGTCCCCGAGCTGCTCCACGTCGTCCACGATCTCCTGGAGCGCCGCGCCGCGCCGCGGTTCGTGCTGACCGGATCCAGCGCCCGGAAACTGCGCCGCGGCGGGGTGGACTTGCTGGCGGGCCGGGCGCTCGTGCGGACGATGCACCCGTTCCTGGCGGCGGAATTGCGACGATTCGATCTGGCCGGGAGCCTCGAGCGTGGCATGGTCCCGCTCGTCGTGTCGGCGCGCGAGCCGCGCGAGACGCTCGCGGCGTACGCGACGGCCTACGTCGAGCAGGAGGTGAAGGCGGAGGGGCTGGTGCGCAACGTCGGGAGCTTCGCCAGGTTCCTGGAGGTGGTCAGTTTCTCGCACGGCGCCGTGCTGAACATCAGCGCGGTAGCCCGCGAGAGCGCCGTGAACCGCAAGACCGTCGAAGGTTTCCTGGAGATACTCGAAGACCTGCTGGTGGCGTTCCGCGTGCCCGTTTTCACGCGACGGGCGCGACGGGAGACGGTGACGCACGCCAAGTTCTTCCTGTTCGACGCCGGGGTGTTCCGCTCGCTGCGGCCGCGGGGCCCGCTGGACCGCCCGGAGGAGATCGAGGGGGCCGCGCTCGAGGGGCTGGTGGCGCAGCACCTGCGGGCTTGGATCGCCTACTCCTCCCGCAAGTTGCAGCTGTTCTACTGGCGCACCCGCTCCGGGGTTGAAGTGGACTTCGTGGTCTACGGCGCCGGCGGGTTCTGGGCGTTCGAGGTGAAGAACTCCGGACGCGTCCGTCCGGAGGATCTGCGCGGACTTCGCGCCTTCGTCGCGGACTACCCCGGCTGTACGCCGCTCCTCCTGTACCGGGGAACCGAGCGCCTCGAGATCGGCGGCATCCGCTGCATCCCGGTGGCGTCTTTCCTGCCTCGCCTTCGTCCTGACAAGGATCCACTCCGTGGACTCTGACCCGCACGTGTCTCCCGGCTCCCGGCTTCCGGCTCCCGGCTCCCGGCTTCCGGCTCCCGGCTTCATCAACGCCCACACCCATCTCTACTCGGGGCTGGCGACGTTCGGGATGCCGGCGCCCGAGCAGCCGCCCGAGAACTTCCTCCAGATCCTCGAGCGCGTGTGGTGGCGGCTCGACCGCGCGCTTGACGAGCGCTCCCTGCGCGCCTCGGCCCGGTACTACGTCGCCGACGCGCTGCGGCTCGGCACGACCGCCTTGGTGGACCACCACGAGTCGCCGAACTTCATCGAGGGCTCGCTCGACGTGCTCGCCGACGTGTGCCAGGAGCTGGGGATGCCGGCCCTGCTGTGCTACGGCGCCACCGAGCGGAACGGCGGCCGCGAGGAGGCCCAACGCGGATTGGCCGAGTGTCGCCGCTTCATCCGCGCCAACGACCGGCCGCTGGTGCGCGGCGTGGTCGGGCTGCACGCCTCGTTCACCGTCTCCGACGAGACAATCCGCGAGGCGGGCGAGCTGTGCCGTGAGCTCGGTACAGTGCTGCATGTGCACCTGGCGGAGGACCGCGCCGACGTGGAGGATGCGTGGCGGCGCGGCTACGAGGGCCCGCTCCGGCGGCTCACGACACTGGGGGCGCTGCCGCCCGGCTCGATTCTGGCGCACGGCGTCCACCTCACCGCCTCCGAGGTGATGGAGACCGAGGCGCGAGGCTGCTGGCTCGTGCAGAACCCGCGCTCCAATGCAGGCAACCGCGTGGGCTACCCCGCTGCGCTCGCCGAAAGCACGCGCGTGGCCCTCGGCACCGACGGCTACCCGTCGGATTCGCGCGCCGAACTGGCGGCCCTCCAGGAAGAGGCACACGCCCACGGAGACGACGAACGCGCGGTAGCACTGCGCGCCGGCGCCGGCAGTGTACTGTTCGCCGAACGATTCGGCGGAGCGCCCGCAGCGGGCGGCGCCGACACCCTGGACCTCGAAGCGATCGGTGCCGTAGCGGCCGCGGAGGCCGAGCGACTCTGGGCGCGGATGGCGGAACTATGAAGCAACTCGGACTTGAACGAGAGATCGTGGACCGCGCCGTCTACCAGCGGACCGTCGCCCGCTTCCGCGACGCGCGCATCGTGCTGCCGACGTTCGCGCAGCTCGCCGACCCGTCGCGGATCCCCGCGGAGATCCTGGCGGCGCTCCGCGGCGTGGACCCCGACGCGGCGCACCCGCTCAACCTCTTCCGCGTGCACTGGTACAACGACGCGGGCCGCCGCGCCCAGGCCGCGCTGCCCGAGTACGTGGTGCTGCCCGAGGCGCTCACGGGCGTCAAGGCGAAGATCGTCGTGGCGCTGGGCGACCGGTTCCCGATGATCCGCGCCCACAAGGTGCTCGCCGCGTACGGCTGCCTCGCGCCCCGCGTCGTCACCGGCCAGTTCGATCCCACGGCGCACAAGGCGCTCTGGCCCTCGACGGGCAACTACTGCCGCGGCGGTGTCGCGATCTCGCGCATCATGGGCTGCCGCGGCGTCGCGATCCTCCCGGAAGGAATGAGCGAGGAGCGGTTCCGCTGGCTCGATGAGTGGGTGGCCGACCCATCGGACATCATCCGCACACCGGGCACCGAGAGCAACGTCAAGGAGATCTACGACGCGTGCGACTCGCTCGCCCGGGACCCGGCGAACGTGATCTTCAACCAGTTCTGCGAGTTCGGGAACTACCTCGTGCACCACCTGTGCACCGGCCGCGCGCTCGACCAGCTGTTCGAGACGCTGCGCGGCACGTATCCCGAGCTGCGGCTCAGCGCGTTTGTCTCCGCCACCGGCTCGGCGGGAACGCTGGGCGCCGGCGACTATCTGAAGGCGCGGCACGGCACGCGGATCGTCGCGGTCGAGGCGCTCGAGTGCCCGACGATGCTCCTCAACGGTTTCGGCGAGCACAACATCCAGGGGATCGGCGACAAGCACATCCCGCTCATCCACAACGTGATGAACACGGACCTCGTGGTCGCGGTGTCGGACGCGAGCACCGACGCGCTCGGCGTGCTGTTCGACGCGGCGGAGGGACTGGAGTACCTCCGGACGCGGCGCCGGGTTCCCGGTCCGGTGCTCGACCTGCTCCCCGCCTTCGGGCTGTCGAGCATCTGCAACGTGCTCGCCGCCATCTCGACGGCGAAGGCGCTCGGTCTGGGCGAGGACGACGCGATCCTGACCGTCGCCACGGACGGCGCGGCGATGTACGGCTCCGAGCGGCGGAAGACGATCGCGAAGCACTTCGGTGGAAGCTTCGACACCGTGATGGCGGGCGAGACCTGCGCGCAGCATCTGCTCGGCGCGACGACCGATCACGTGCTGGAGCTGTCGCACGCCGACCGCACGCGCATCTTCAACCTCGGCTACTTCACCTGGGTGGAGCAGCAGGGCGTGTCCCTCGCCGACTTCACCGTGCGCCGCGACCAGACGTTCTGGCGCGGCCTGCACGAGCTGCTCCCCGCGTGGGACGAGCGCATCGCGGAGTTCAACGGGCGGACCGGACTCGCGTGAAGCCGACGGCGTCCACGCTCGTCTGCGCCGGCTGCGAGTGGGTGGCGCCCTCTCCCGAGGAGATGCGCTACCCGTTCCGCTGCAGGCACGCCGGGCACGGCGACACCGACCACGTCATCGCCCGGAAGCTCGATCCGTTCCGCGTCGAGTTCGTGCGCGGTGACGACCCCAACCCGTTCATCCGCCACCGCGAGATGTCCCACGCCTGGCACACGGCGCGGCGCCGCGGCATGACCGACGAGGCGTACGTCGAGCTGGTGCGCCGGCTCGACGAGGCCGTCGCGGCGGTGGACGGGCGCGGGTTCCGCACCACGCCCTTCGGCCGAGCCGGCGCGCTGAGCGGGCGCCTGGGGTTCGAGGCCGCGGGCGGCGTGTGGGTCAAGGACGAAACGGGCAACGTGTCGGGCTCCCACAAGGCGCGCCACCTGATGGCCATCCTGCTCTACCTCCAGGTGGCCGAGCGGCGCGAGCGGCCGCCGCTGGCCATCGCGAGTTGCGGCAACGCGGCCCTCGCCGCGGCGGTTCTGGCGCGTGCGGCCGAGCGGCCCCTGCGCGTCTTCGTGCCGACCGACGCCGAGGGCGGGGTGCTGGAGCGGCTGCAGGTGCTGGGAGCGGAGATCGCGACCTGCCCGCGCGAGCCTGGCGTCCCCGGGGATCCCTGCTTCCTCCGGTTTCGCGAAGCCGTGGCGGGCGGCGCCCTGCCCTTCTGCGTGCAGGGGAGCGAGAACGGCCTCACGATCGAGGGCGGCGAGACCCTCGGCTACGAGATGATGACGCAGCTCGGCCAGACGGCGCTCGACCACGTCGTCATCCAGGTGGGCGGCGGCGCGCTGGCCAGCTCCGTCATCCAAGCCTTCCGGTTCGCGCACCGGGCTGGCTGGCACTCGCAGCTGCCGCGATTCCACACCGTGCAGACGCGCGGGGCGTGGCCCCTCAAGCGGGCGTGGGACAGCATCCAGGAACTGCTGCGCACGCAGGGGGAGGTCGCGGTCCTGGCGCGCGCGACGAAGCACCGCTCGGAGTTCATGTGGCCGTGGGAGGAGACGCCCCACAGCATCGCGCACGGCATCCTCGACGACGAGACCTACGACTGGCTGGCGGTGGTGAAGGGGATTCTCGCGAGCCGCGGCTCCGCGGTCGTGGTGGACGAGGAGCTGCTGCGGGAGGCGAACGCGCTGGCGCGCGAGACGACCGGCGTTTCCGTCTGCCATACCGGTTCTGCGGGGCTGGCGGGGCTGATGCAGCTCCAGCGCGATGGCGCCATCAAGCCGGGCGAGCGGGTGGCGGTGATCTTCTCGGGGGTGCAGCGGTAGGAGGGTGCGGGAATGACCGGCAGATATCCGAAGGGCCTCTTCTTCCTGTTCGCCACCGAGATGTGGGAGCGCTTCAGCTTCTACGGCATCTCGGCCGTGCTGGTGCTGTACCTGACCACCGGCCTCGGCCTCCCCGATGCGCAGGCGGCGCTGACGTCGGGCGCGTACATGGCGTTCACGTTCATGAGCCCCATCCTGGGCGGCCTCATCGCCGACCGGATGCTGGGCCTCCGCTATTCGGTGTCTCTGGGCGGCGTGCTGATCCTGCTCGGCAACATGGTCCTGGCGTGGCGCGAGGCGCTGCCGTTCGTCTTCGCCGGGCTCGCCCTCGTCGCGCTGGGCACCGGCTACCTCAAGGCCACGGTGTCGGTGATGGTCGGCAAGCTCTACGCCGAGGGCGATCCGCACCGCGACAGCGGCTACACCCTCTTCTATATGGGCATCAACCTCGGCGCGCTCCTCGCCGGCATCTCGATGGCGTGGGTGGCGCGTGCGTACGGCTGGCATAACTGCTTCTACCTCTCGTCCGCAGGGATGGCGCTGGGCCTCGTCGCCTTCCAGATCGGGTACCCGCACTACAACAAGGAATCCGACGGATTCCAGCGGGCGAAGCTCCTCGCGCCGGCGTACGGCCTGCCGAAGGTCGCCTGGCTGATTCTCGGCACGGCGGCGCTCGGCCTGGTGATGTTCCACCTCTTCGGCAATCCGGGGCAGACCAAGATCGTCATCACCTACCTGAGCCTCGGCATCGTGGCGGGCATCGTCGGGTTGGCGCTCACGCGCAAGGACCGCTCGGAGCGGAATTCGATCCTCGCCATCCTGGTCATCATCCTCGCGGCGATCTGCTTCCAGTCGTTCTTCAAGCAACTGTACAACTCGCTGCCGCTGTTCGTGGACCGGGACATCGACAAGACGCTGTTCGGCGTGCGCCTCGAAGCGTCATTCTTCGCCTTGGTGCCGAATTCGCTGGCGGTGATCGTCCTCGCCGGCGCCTTCACCTGGATGTGGGCGCGACTCGCCGACGTGGGCCGCAACCCCTCCATCCCGGCCAAGATCGTCGTCGCGCTGTGCTTCGCCGTGGCCAGCTCGGGCCTGCTGGCGTGGGTCGCGCGCGGCATCGCGACGAGCGGCACGCCGGCCTCGGCCTGGTGGATCATGCTGGCGATCACCGTCCTCACCCTCGGCGAACTCCACATCCTGCCGATGGGCCTCTCGGCCGTGAGCGCGCTGGCGCCCAAGCAGTTCGCGTCGTTCCTGATGGGCACGTGGTTCCTCTGCAACTCGCTGGGCGGGTACTTCTCGGGGTTCCTGACCAGCCTCGCCGCGGTGGACCGGGCGCGGGTCGCCGACGTGCCCTACACGGCGTCGGTGTACAGCGGGCTGTACGCCAAGAGCGCCATTGGGCTGGCCGTCGTCGCGGTGGTGATGCTGCTGGTGGTGCCGGTGCTCAAGAAGCTGATGGCCGCAGCGGCGAAGCCGAGTCTACAATCTGAGGCCTGAAGCCGTTACAAACTGAGGCCTGACCCCATTCGAGCGCACGCTAACGGCTATCGGCTATCGGCTACCGGCTACAACCCGAAGATCTCAACCCCGAGCGCCCGCCCGGCCCGCACCATCTGCTTGTCATAGCTCGCCAAGGCGACTTCCTCGCCGAGGCCGCGGACGAACTCGAGCGACGCCAGGTGCAGCGCATCCAGCGCGCGTACCGGCACCGGAAACGGCTCGACGGCCCGCGCCAGCACCTTCCGATCCAGCTCCACGAAAGCCACCCTGTCGAGGAGCGCGCGGACCTGTTCGCCGTGCGTGCGTCCCAGCGACCGCGCGTGGATGCGGGCCCAGAGTTCGTACTCGAGGAGGCGGCTGGCGACGAGTGGGCGGTCCCAGAGGGACGCGGGTGGGCGGCGGTCCTCGGCGAGGAGCTGGGCGAGCGCGACCGAGGTGTCGAGGTAGATCACCGCGCGTCCCGGTCGGCCCGCAGTTCCTCGAGCAGCGTGCGGAGCGGCGCGACCGGCGTGCCCTCTGGCGGGGGACCGCCACGCAGCAGCGGAGGGGTGAGCCACCCCTCCCGCACGGCCTCCGCCAGGGCGGCGTCGTCCAGCAACTCCGCGCGGCCGGGACTGGGGGGCACCAGCTCCGCCACAACCCGGTCGCGATCGGTGATCAGCACCGTCTCGCCGGCGGCGGCGACCCGGACGTACTCGCTGAGCTTGTTTTTGAGAACCTTGAGGCCGACGGCGCGCATGTCGCCAAGGTAGCTTCTGGAAGCTACCTTAGCAACGGGGTCGGTTCGGCGGGTCGGTTCGGCGCAGGCACGGGCGTGCCGCACGACCGCACGCCTCTTGCGGCCGTGCGGGTTGCCCGTAGCTTGGTGTCCGACCGCCACCTGGAGCGCGGATGGCCTCCGTCCGCTGTAGTAGTTGCGAGACCCCCGTCCCCGACGGGGCGCTGTTCTGTGCCGCGTGCGGAGCGGCCACACCGACGGGCATCTCCGGCGAGTCGTCGGCCGGGCCGCTCGGCTCCTTCGACGAAGCCGCATTCCGGCGCCGCCTCCAGGTAGCCGTCGGCGATGCGTTCGAAGTCCAGCGGCTGCTCGGCGTCGGCGGGTTCGGCGCCGTGTTCGCCGCGCGCGACGTCAAGCTGCAGCGGGAAGTCGCGATCAAGGTGCTGCGGCCCGAACTCCTGGCCTCCCGCGATACGATCGAGCGGTTCGAGCGCGAGGCGCGCTCGGTCGCCCAGCTCCGCCATCCCAACATCGTCCCCGTCTACCAGGTCGGCGAGAGCCACGGGCTCGCGTGGTTCGTCATGCCGCTCGTCCAGGGCGAGACGCTGCGCGAAGTGCTCACCCGCGACGGCCGGCTGGCGGCCGAGGAGGTGCGCCGCATCCTCACGGAGGCGGCGGACGGCCTGCAGGTGGCCCACGAGCGCGGTCTCGTGCACCGGGACATCAAGCCCGAGAATATCATGCTGGAGGGCCGGGCACGCCGCGTCCTCCTGATGGACTTCGGCATCGCCAAGGCGCTGGGCGACCCGCAGACCGGCCTGACCGGCACGGGGATGATCGTCGGCACGCCGCAGTACATGAGTCCGGAGCAGGCGGGGAGCGAGAAGGACCTGGACCACCGCTCGGACCAGTACTCGCTCGCCGTGCTCGGGTACCGAATGCTGGCGGGCACGGACCTCTTCGAGGGCGACAGCCTGCCCTCGATCATCCGGAAGCAGCTGATGGCCGAGCTACCCGATATCCGGCGGCAGGTGCCCGGCGTGCCTCCGGAGATGTCGCAGGCGATCACGCGCGCGCTCTCCCGCGAGCGGGACGAGCGCTTCCCCGACATGGTGGCGTTCGCCAAGGCGCTCGCGCCGCGGGACGCGGTGCGCACGGCGCGGTCCGACGGCATCGACGAGGTCGCGCTCGCCCCCGATCTGCCGGTGTCGCGGCCGTTGCTGGTGGCGGGGCTGGTCGGCCTGATCGTGTTCGGCGCGTTGTATGGCACCGCCTATCGGCCGTTCTTCATGCCGCTGGATCTCTCGAAGGACTCCGCCTGGGCCGTCGGCAAGGACTTCCTGGCCTCGATGGGAGCCGCGGGGTCGTTCCGCGAGGCTGCCGTCCACCACGCGGACTCGGCCGAAGGCAATCGACACCTCATCGAACGACTAGGGCGCGCCGAGGCGCGACGCTGGGCCGATCAGTACCTGCCGCGCTCGCACTGGCACCTGCGGTGGTTCCGCCCGGGGGAGCAGGAGGAATGGAAGATCGGGGTGTCGTCGGGTGGCCGCATCGTGTCGTTCGACCATGTGATGGGCGACGAGGCTCCCGGAGCCCAGCTCGAAGTCGACTCCGCCCAGGCGCTCGCCGCCGCGTTCGTCGCTGCGCGTGGCTGGTCATTGGAGGGGATGCAGCGGACGGGCGCGACCAGCCAGCAGCGGCCCGGACGACGGGATCACGACTTCACGTGGCTGCGGCCCCTGCCCGCTCTTGCGGGAGAGGGAGGAACGGGCGCCACGCCCGGAGGTCTCCAGCTCGTGGTCAGCGTACGCGGCGACCGGGTCGGCGGGTTCAATGCCGTAGTGCTCGTCCCGGACAACGTCCGGCGCGGGTACGAGGCCCAGCAGACCGCCCGCACGCCGCTCAGTATCGCGCTGGCCCTCGCAGGCGTGGCGCTGGTAGTCACCGTGGCCATCGTGCAGGGGCGCGCGCGGCGCCTTCGCTGGCGTGGCCCTTTCCGAATCGCGGCGGTAGTGGCCTTGGCGACGGTCGTCTGGATGGTGTTCCAGACCCGTGTTGTATCCGCATTCATGTACCCCACTTCCCAGCCGTGGATGACCTTCGAGGCGATCCAGCTTGCGGTGCAGTTCGCCGGCGCCGCGTTCCTCGGCGGCATCCTTCTGGTGCTGCTCGCATGCCTGGAGGCGCTTGGCCGAACGCAGGCCCCAAGTTGCCTGCGCGGGTACCGCGATGTCACGCTGGGACGCTGGAGGGGGACGGCGATCCGCAGTGAGATCTCCAACGGATTCGGCATCGCTGGACTCATCCTCGGGATCAATGCGCTCGCGCAACTGGCGCAGCGCGTCCTTCCAGGCGCGCGGATTCTCGCTCCGGCCGACGGCGTGGGCCCGGTCGATGCTGTCGTCCCCGCGCTAAACGCCATGGACGCCCTGGGATCGGCGGTCGCGGGGGCGGCGCTCCTGGTGATGAGCGTGCTGGTGGTGCGCAAGCGCGTGGCAGGCGTGCTTCCGGCGGCGGCGATCCTCGCCGCCGTGGTCGCCTTGCTCGGGCCGGCGGGAGTATCACCCTACGTCCTGGGCGTTGCGGTTGTCTTCCCGGGAATGCTTGTCATGGCGCTGGGCGCTTCCATGGGAGGCTGGCTCGGGCTCGCGATCGGCCTGTTTGTGTCGGAGTGCGTGAGCATGTCGCTCGGACTCCTCGGAGGCGTGCCCGGCTACGGCGCGTCCGGGGCGATCCTGCTCGTCGTCGCCGCGGCGCCGCTCCTCCTCCTCGCGGCCGGGAGGAAGTCACAGACGACGGGGTGACGGGGGCCGAGGCGCCGGGCTCAGGCCCGCCGCAGCGAGCGCCGCAGGAACGTCCCCGCGCCCGGCCGGCCGACGAACGTTCCCCGCTCGACGACGGGACGCCCGCGCGAGAGCACCAGCTCCGGCACGCCGCGCACCACGCGCCCCTCGTAGGGACTGTAGTCCACCCGCATATGGAGCGTCGCCGCGCTCAGCGTCATCTCGCGGTCCGGGTCGAACACCACGATGTCCGCGTCGGAGCCGGGAGCGATGACACCCTTGCGCGGGTGGAGACCGAAGATGCGGGCGGGGTTGGTAGCCGTCACCGCCACGAAGCGCCGCACGTCGAACCGCCCGCCGCCGACGCCACCGTCGAGCAGCAGGCTCATCCGCGTCTCGATCCCCGGCACGCCGCCCAGGATCTTCGTGAAGTCGTCCCTGCCCAGCGCCTTCTGGTCGCTCATCCGGAAGGGACAGTGATCGGTGGCCACCACCTGCAGCTCGTCGGACGCGAGGCCTTGCCACAGCCGCTCCTGCGCGCGGCGGTCCCGCAGCGGCGGGCTCATCACGTACTTCGCGCCGTCGAATCCCGGCTCCTCGTAGCACTCGTCCGAGAGGAACAGGTACTGGGGGCACGTCTCCGCGAACACCGGGAGGCCGCGCGAGCGCGCCGCGGCCACCTCCTCCACCGCCTCCGCGGCCGAGACGTGCACGATGTACACCGGCGCTCCGGCCAGCTCGGCCAGCGCGATGGCGCGGTGGACCGCCTCCGCCTCGGCCTGCGCGGGCCGCGTGAGGGCGTGCTGCCGCGGCTCTCTTCGGCCCTCAGCCAGCGCGCGCTTCGTGAGGACGTCGATCACGCCGCCGTTCTCGGCGTGCACCAGCACGAGGCCGCCGTTCCACGCGGTCCGGAGGAGCGCCCGGAAGATCGTGGCGTCGTCCACCATCAGGCGGCCGGGGTACGCCAGGAACAGCTTGAACGACGTGACGCCCTCCCCGACCAGCTCGTCCATCTCCTGCTCGACGCGCTCGGTGAGGTCGGTGACGATGACGTGGAAGCCGTAGTCGATCGCCGCCTTCCCTTCGGCCTTCCGCGTCCAGGTCTCCAGGGCGTGGTGGAGGGTGTCGCCGGGGTCCTGCACGGCGAAGTCCACGATCGTCGTGGTGCCGCCGAAGGCAGCTGCGATCGTGCCCGACTCGAAATCGTCCGCGGACGTGGTGTCGCCGAGCGGCATGTCGAGGTGCGTGTGCACATCCACGCCGCCGGGGATCACGTACCGCCCGGTGGCGTCATACGTCCGGTCCGCGTCCGCCGCGAGGCTGGGGCCGACCTGGACCACCTTCTCGCCCTCGATCAGGACGTCGGCGGCGAGACTCCCGTCCGCGTTGACGACCGTGCCGTGGCGGATCAGAATGCGCATCGGCGGGGCTGCTCCGGGAATGGGCCGGCGGGAG